>BNJU01000959.1_pt1 | contig 150161 bp, 228 predicted proteins | sample 8539281 | NCBI WGS metagenome assembly BNJU01 (sample SAMD00202456, study PRJDB9452) | human saliva metagenome | isolation source: human saliva | place: Japan | reverse complement strand
GGTGGGCAGTCATGGGACAGTCAGGAATGGTGTGGGGCTGTGGTGTCAGACCATCCTCCTCCGTCATAATCACTAATCTCCTCAAATGCCTGTCTTCTACCAAATATCTCCTTAATGTCTTTCCATCCCGGGTGTGGCGGTGGATGCGAATGTCATTATTTTTGCAAGAATTAAAGAGAACTTTGGGGCAGGGAAATTCCGTGAGAAGGCGATTAAAGGCTGGCTTTGAGAAGGCACTGCTGTACGGACGAAACATCACGACTCTTATTGCGGCGGCATTGCTGTCTCCGCGGTTCCGGGAACGGTAAAGAGCTTTACTGCTTACCTTGGCAATCGTTATCGTGGTTTTGCTAATCACGGCACTGTTTGTGACGAGCACTCTTAAATGCCTTCCTTGCCATGGGAGCGGAGAATCCGGCTCTTTTGGAATCAAGAAGATACCAAGATCATCGACTTTGTCAGGTTCCATGAATTGCCTGCCGTTTCTGCGGTGATGATTGTTGCCGGCTTTGCGTACTCAGGATGAATAAAAGCACAGGGTTATGTTTTTAACTATGACCTTGACTTTAAAGGCGGTTCTTCACAACGATTGCCTTTGATAAAGTTTGAGTATGGAGGTGGATCGGCGGGTTCAGGAACAAACTGGCAGGGGTCAAGGCTGAGGTTATCACATCAAGAGCATATCCTCAACAGGAAAAACTCCACTCTGGCTGCTGGGTTCTCATCAAGACTCAGTGTCTCAGTGTTCACTCAGGCTGGATAGGTCAGTCCTCCTCCCCATCACTGTCACTGTCAGAATCGGCTTTTGTGCGTGGCGTCACAGGCGATTTGGTCGGATGTTCCATCAGCACGACCGTCGTTGTGTTTGACCGTGTTCATCTTGCATCTCAAAAACAAGTGCGCTGGGTTGTCAGGTCTGGTGAGCCATGGACCGCTGGTATGATTTTATCAGGGCTCAGCAGGCACTTCATCACTCTCGCTCAAAATCTGGATAATCAGGTGGTTCTGCTTGTATATGATAGGGCGGATGGCAACGGTCCAGGTAAAATATGAAATAGTACGGGGCGGTGTGGCGAGAGCCAAGTGCCATGTAAACTCGGCCACGGCAGCGTGATTGGGAACACCTATCTTTATGAGTGTGGTACAGTGGCCGCTGTCAGAGCCAGTCACGGATGACCTCCTCAGAGGCTGGGGAGTAGTCACGGGCTGGCCGGACTGCATCCGGATGATGAGTGGAATAAGCCGGTCTGGTCGCATTTTCAGGTTTACTTAGCATAAGACCAGACAAAAATGAAAAATAAAATCTCCATCAGGTGGAAGGACCATGGGACCAGCATCATCGGTCAGAATCCTCAGCTTCTCATGCCAGAATTCAGTTGCTTGGCTGTGGTCTGGCGGTGAACCGCGGGATTGACTTTTGACTGCCTGTATTTCCGAGTCGAAACAAACACCAGGCATGTCTATCATGCCTCAAGTAGTGAACCTTCCATCTAGGCCATTAGAGGAGGGCTGCGACTGTCCGGCACAGGGGATTCGCCTGGAAGACGGAAGCTACCCCGAAAACTATTAAACACCTATCCGCCACCTCTTAAGGCAAAAAAATGCTCAAACTGCGTCTTTGTCCTTCTGTGCTTCTTATTACAATGGATGATACAGAAGATACGTTTGCGATTCGGGAAGGGAGGGTGGGAACCTGGAAGAACGGATGGCACATGAGATTGAGGGTTCGGGATTCAACCCCGGTGGCACAAAATAAAATCTCACAGGGAGATGATGGCCAGGAACATTGGTGTGTGGGGGACAGTGGGGCGTGTATCTTGGTGGTGTCAAAGTCTCTATTTTGGATCAGGATCCAGCAGGAGGAGACAGGAGGTCATGGTGTCTACTGTTGGAGCAGTTGCAACTCACTGGTTTGTGGTTGTGGTGTCAGTTGTGATGATGCCGTGATTGTGGGTTCGACGAAATCGCGGGTCACGGTCTCAAAATCAACTATTGTCTCGTCACTTGCATGGGTTTTCAGGAGATAAGTGAGATATGAGATCTTCTGCACCAGCCAGTCAAACCTGGGGTTCTGCAATCCTCACGCCGTCATCAGAAATATCATCAGCAAAATCAAACGAAAATGAATCAGTAAAGCATAGTAAATAAACTAGGAAAGGATAGCGGCCATGCTTCTTCCGGATACGCGGGACTGAAGTCGCTTGTCGTTTTTGCGAAGGCAGCATGCTCTCGCGTCCGAGCGAGCGGATATTACTTTCAGTTCCTGCAACGAGCACGGGAAAGACGGTACGGTACGGGGGCTCTTCAGGTTGGCGGAATTCCTTATGTGAGCGGGCAGTTTTGTCTTCCGCGAGTTCTCCCAATGACACAAAGATTTCTACTGACTCAACTAGGTTCTGGAAAGATCGAGGGGATTCACAGGCAGAATACATTGCACTCAGCCATTCCGAGTGGAAGAGGAAAAGAAGAGCGAAAATCTGTAGAGGCGGACAAAGGTTGCATTTCGGTCTCGTAAACCCTCAATGCACGTCCTCCTCCAGCGTAAACAGGTGAAAATCAAGAAGCCTGCCTCTTGCGGTGGAAAAAGCGCTCAGTAGACAGACGGGTTTTGATTGAGGAATTTATCAAGGGGAGAGAACTCGAGTGCGCTGTCTTCTCCAGTGTACCGGGAGAAGTTGTGGCATCTTCTGTAGGGAGATTAAGGCGGCAGCAGAGTTTTATGACTATGATGCCGTGCTACAACAACCCCTGATTCCAAAACAGGTTGAATCCGGATCTTCCGTCCGATGTGGAAGATACAGAAGGCGGCTAAATCCATCTTCCTGGCGGTGGACGGTTTTCTTTTATCCAGAGTTGATTTTTCTTTACCGGTGAGGAAAGTGTATTTAATGAAATTAACACTCTGCCCGGCTTCACTTCCATTTCCATGTATCCCATGCTTTTGAGAAAGCAGGCTGGAAATATTGAGGAGTTGGTGGAGAAGCTCATAGCAAGTGCTGGAAAAACAGGCCATCCTAGGGCCGGGAAACCATGCGAGGAAAAAGGCAGTCTGAAATGTATGCGTGGAGCTTCTTGCGGAACCTTAAGAATTTCATAAATAATTATTTCTGTAGACTTTAAAGCATTTTTGAAAAAGACCTGCTATACTAAAAGCATAATCGATTCGACAAAATGTTTGATTTCTATCTCCTAGGGACTCTAGTGATCGCTAGAGTTCTTTTTGTAGCAAAAGATTTTAGGGAGGCAAATGAAGGTTCAGGTTCAGCTAACAACAAAGCAAAAATGGACGGAGAGAGGATCAGTTCTCTGTCAGTTTACAAGTGTCCTGCTCTCCAGAGGAGACAGCTTTATGCTCAACTATTTTTCAGGAAAAATGTACACCATTCTCTGGAACTTTTTCCCAAAAAGAAAAACGAGTGGTGATGATGCGGAACTGGAAAGACAGGCAGAGTGGAATATATTGCCGGTGTAAAATGGTCGAGTGGATTATGAGACGGAACTGGGGACTTTGCCGTTATCCTTCGCCACCCGCTCCGTAGAATTTTCTGTATGAAGACTTCCAGTGCCGGAAGGGCGGAGATTCTATTGTCTTATTTACTGTATCAGTTTGAGCAATTGGTGCGGAGACGGAACTCCTCCATTGCAATTTTACATTTTGAAAGAGGTAAAATAATTCCGTTATTCTGTCTTTGATATACTTGAATATTTTTGAAAGAAGAGGTCGTTTTTTATGTTGCGCCATATCGGTTCAAACAGTATTTTCTATCCTTTTTGCAGTGCTGATTATTCTTTTAGCCATTCTTGTTATTCTTTATATTTTGGGAAGGCGTTTGCAGGAGAAGCAGGCAATGCAACAACCGATGCTGGAAGCCAATACGATGGAAGTTTCCATGCTGATTATCGACAAAAAGAAGCTCGGCGTAAAAGAGGCGGTAGCAGCCGGTCTCCCTGAACAGGTGGAGAAGCAGATGCCGATTTATGCCCGTTTGACGAAGCTCCGTGGTGAAGGCGAAGGTGGGACCGAAGGTTTTGACCTTGATGGCGGACCCTTCCGTTTTGAAATTTTGCCTCTGAAAAAGGAGTAAAGGTTGCGGTTTCGGTATTTATATTCGTTCCATCAAGTCGGTTCGAGGAGGAACCATTCCCGACAGCGAAAAAAGGTTTTCTGGCAAGCTTCGCGGTAAGGCGGAAAAGTGCGGTGAAGGAAGCGAAGACGGAGCAGGGGAAAAAGAAAATATAGTTTTTATAGAGTTCATTAATTTAAGAATAAAAATAAATTTTTACAAGACTTTGCCTTTGACAAGGATAAGGCGAAATGATAGTATGAAGTTTGCTTATTTGGCAGGGTGAGGGCGAACTATGCCCTTTTCACCACTCCGGAAATATTTTGCCAAAACAAAGTAAAGAATCGTCAATTTTTGCAAAAAGGAACCCAACAAAGTGCTTTTGAAGATACGACTGGATTCTTCCTCTGTGGGGTGCTTTATGAATTCTCAGCAAAGAGACGAGTCTGTCTCGGACATTAGGGGTGAACGGTCGATGAGCAAAATGCATCCGGTGCGAACCGGAAAGAATCTCAGAATGACTTTCTCAGCATAAAGAGTTCTGAAATGCCAAACCCTCATTGAAATCCAAAAGGATTCCTATGAGTGGTTTTTGCATGAAGGCTTGAGGAGGCCTTGATGATATTTCCCCATTCAGACTTTTGCCGGTCATTTGAGTTTGGAGTTTGTGGACTTCAGCTGGTTAAAAATGAAGCAAAGTACAGTATTGAAGAGTGTAAGGAGAGGGATGCAACCTATGCAGCCCCGCTTAAGATAAAAGTTCGCCTTTTTGATAAAGACAAAGAAGAAATTAACGAGCATGAGATTTACTAGGGAGATCTCCATGATGACGGAGAACGGTTCTTTCGTAATCAACGGTGCAGAGCGTGTAATTGTTTCCAGTTGGTGCGTTCCCCGGAATTTATTATGGCATCGACCACGACAAGGTGGGTGAGGAACTGTACAGTTGTACCGTGATTCCGAATCGTGGCGCCTGGATTGAATATGAAACGGATTCAATGACATTTTTCTTCTGTTCGCGTGGACAGAACGAGAAAGGTTCCGGTAACCGTGTTTATCCGTGCACTCGGCGTAGGTTCAAATAAGGAGATTTTTAGACCTCGGAGATGATCCGAGTTGCAGGCCTCGATTGAGAAGGATCCTCCGAGAATTATCAGGAAGCTTATTAGAGTTATATAAGAAGATCAGACCGGGCGAGCCTCTTTCCGTGGATTCCGCGCAGTCCCTCTTGAACTCTATGTTCTTTGACCCGAGACGGTATGACCTTGCAAAGGTAGGAAGATACAAGTTTAACAAGAAGCTTCACTTTAAGAACAGAATTAAGGGACATACCCTTGCAGAGGCTGTTTACTCCACGGAGACCGGAGAGCTTTGGCCGAAGCTGGGAACCATGGTTAGCAAAGAACTGGCTGTCAGCTTGCAGAATGCGGCTGTGCCTATGTGTTGATTGACGGACCGACCCGTACGAGAAGGTTCTTTCTTCCATGCAGGTAGACATCAAGAACTGGATTCCGGAAGAGATCAATGCGGAGGAGCTGGGCGTAAATGAATTGGTTTACTATCCGGCTTTAAAGCAGATTCTGGAAGAGTGCGAAGGCAAGGGCAATGCCGCTGGAAGAGGCAATTCGCAAGAATATTCATGCCCTTATTCCAAAAGCATATTACCAAGGAAGATATTTCACCTCGATTAACTACGCTTTAAACATAGATGAGGAAATCGGAACGACCGACGACATTGACCACCTCGAAAATCGTCGTATTCTGTGCCGTTGGAGAACTCTTACAGAACCAGTATCGTATCGGTCTTTCCCGTATGGAAAAGAGTGGTTCGAGAGAGAATGTCACACAGGATATAGATGAGATTACACCCCAGTCTCTGATTAATATTAAGCCTGTTACTGCAGCGGTGAAGGAGTTCTCGGTTCTTCCCAGCTGTCTCAGTTCATGGACCAGAACAACCCTTATCCGAGCTTTTACGCATAAGAGAAGACTCTCGCACTCGGACCGGGCGGTCTTTCAGAGACCGTGCAGGCTTCTGAGGTTCGAGACGCACACTATACATTTCACTATGGTAGAATGTGTCCTATCGAGACACCTGAAGGACCGAACATTGGACTCATTAACTCCTTGGCATCCTATGCGAGAATCAATGAGTACGGTTTGATTGAGGCGCCTTATCGTGTGAGTGGATAAGACGGATAAAACGAATCCGATCGTTACCGATGAAGTCGTTTACCTTGCTGCAGATGAAGAGGATAACTTTATCGTGGCCCAGGCGAACGAGCCCTTGGATGAAGAGGGACATTTTAAGCATGACAATGTTTCCGGAAGATACAGAGACCAGACCTCCGCCTTCCCGAGCAAGCATCGATTTGATGGACGTGATCCCCGAAGATGGTTTTCTCCGTGGCAACATCCATGATTCCTTTCTTACAGAACGACGACGCAAACCGTGCCTCATGGGATCCAAGCATGCAGCGTCAGGCGGTACCGCTTCTGACCACGGAGTCCGCTGTGGTGGATACCGGCATGTCCAATAAGGCCGCTGTTGACTCCGGTGCCTGTGTGGTAGCGAAAAACAGCGGAACGGTTACCCTTTCTTCCTCTTCGAAGATGTGATTAAGAGGATAAGGACGGCGGATGTGACGAGTATAAGCTGATGAAGTTTGTGCGTAGTAACCCCAGTAACTGTTACAATCAGAAACCGATAGTGGACACATGACCATGTGGAAGCGGGCGATGTCATTGCCGACGGTCCGTCCACAAAGAATGGAGAGATTGCCTTAGGAAAACAAATCGCATGATCGGATTTATGACTTGGGAGGGTTACAACTACGAGGATGCCGTTCTCCTTCCGAGAGACTGGTGCAGAACGACGTCTATACTTCCGCATATTGAAGAATATGAATTGGAAGCCAGAGATACCAAGCTCAGGCGCGGAAGAGATTACCTCGACGTTCCGGGTGTGGGAGATGACGCTTTAAAGAACCTGGATGAAAGAGGAATTATCCGTATCGGTGCGGAAGTAAGAGCCGGGGATATTCTGGTAGGCCGCGTAACCCTAAGGGAGAGACGGAGCTTACCGCGGAAGAGCGTTTGCTCGAGCCATTTTCGGAGAAAAGGCAAGAGAAGTAAGAGACACTTCTTTAAAGGTGCCGCACGGTGCTTACGGTACGGTTATCAATACCATGGTATTTTACCAGAGAATTCCGATGAACTTGCGCCCGGAGTATCTTCAATCTGTTCACGTCTACATCGCGCAGAAGCGTAAAATCGGTGTAGAGACAAGATGGCAGGTCGTCACGGGAACAAGGGTGTCGTTTCCCGCGTAGCTTCCGGTCGAGGATATGCCTTATCTTCCGAACGGTCGTCCATTGGATATCGTACTGAACCCTCTCGGCGTACCTTCCCGTATGAACATCGGACAGGTGCTCGAATTACACCTTTCTCTTGCGGCTAAGGCTCTGGTATCGACGTATCGACTCCGATTTTCGACGGCGCAACCGAGGTGGATATTCAGCAAACTCTTCTTCTGGCCAATGACTATGTTAACCCTAAGCTGGGAAGAGTTCTCGGAAAAACATAAAGAAGAACTGGAGCCGGAGGTATATGAATATCTCGATGCTCATCTTGAACATAGAAAAAGAGTGGCAGGGTGTGCCCATCGGTATAGACGGTAGCGTACAACTTCGTGACGGTAGAACCGGAGAAATTTTGACGGTCCGACTTTCTATCGGCTTCATGCATTGCTTAAACTTCACCACCTGGTTGATGATAAGATTCACGCCAGATCTACTGGGTCCGTACTCTCGTTACCCAGCAGCCTCTTGGCGGTAAGGCACAGTTCGGCGGACAGCGTTTCGGAGAAATGGAGGTTTGGGCACTGGAAGCATACGGTGCCGCTTACACTCTACAAGAGATTTTTAACCATGAAGTCCGATGATGTTGCAGGACGTAAAGACTTATGGAGGCCATTATCAAGGACAGAATATCCCTGCACCCGGAGTACCGGAGTCCTTCAAAGGTACTTCTTAGAAATGCAGGCTCTTTGCTTGGATATGCAGGTTTTTGGATGAAGAGCAGAATGTGGTAGGATTAGGAAGATCTCTACGATGCAAATCAGGATATGCACAGACTCCTGTCCGGCGGCGATTATCGCACGGAGAAGCAGGAAAACTTCGGTGCATACGGATACACTAAGCAGGAGTTCAAGGACGGAGAACTGGTAGATAGCGATGAGGAAAATGAGGATGAAGAGGAACTTTCCCGATGCGGAAGCGGAGGAATTTTTCGAAAGCATCACTTCCAGCTTAGCAGATGATGAGGACAGTAGAGAGGAAAATGGCAAACTTTCAAAGTGGAAATGAGCCGGGTACAATTTGATTCCATAAAAATCGGTTTGGCATCTCCGGAGAAGATTCTGAGTTGGTCTTACGGAGAAGTAAAAACCGGAAACCATTAACTATAGAACCTTAAAAGCCGAGAGAAGGACGGATTATTCTATGAAAGAATTTTTCGGACCGGTAAAGGACTAGGGAATGTCACTGCGGAAAGTACAAGAAGATTCGCTATCAAGAGTGTAGTCTGCGACCGATGCGGTGTAGAGGTGACCAAGTCTTCCGTACGTAGAGAAAGAATGGGACATCAAGCTGGCTGCGCCCGTTTCTCACATCTGGTAGCTTTTATGGGCATTCCGTCCCGTATGGGACTCATCTTGGACATCAGTCCGAGAATTTTTAGAGAGGTCCTGTATTTTGCATCCTATGTTGTTTTGGATCCGATGGAGAGCAGCTTAAGCTATAAGGAAGTGCTTTCCGAGAAGGAATACAGGGATGCCATTGAGCAGTACAGCTATGGCAATTTCCGTGTAGGAATGGGAGCGGAAGCGATTTTGAGCTTCTTTTCCAACATCGATTTGGAGAAGGAGTACAACAATCTGCGTGCAGAACTTGACAATTCCTCCGGACAGAAGAGAGCAAGAATCGTGAAGAGACTGGAAGTGGTAGAAGCTTTCCGCTCTTCCGGAAACAAACCGAGTGGATGATTCTGACCAATCTTCCGGTTATTCCGCCTGATTTAAGACCGATGGTACAGCTTGACGGCGGACGTTTCGCAACCTCCGACATCAATGACTTGTATCGCAGAATTATCAATAGAAACAATCGTTTGGCGCGTCTTTTGGAACTTGGAGCACCGGAGATTATCGTTCGTAACGAGAAGAGAATGTTACGGAAGCGGTAGACGCTTTAATCGATAACGGTAGACGTGGACGTCCTGTAACAGGACCCGGAAACCGTGCCTCAAAGTCTCTTTCCGATATGTTAAAAGGGTAAGCAGGGACGTTTCCGTCAGGAACCTTCTCCGGAAAGCGTGTAGACTACTCGGACGTTCCGTTATCGTCGTAGGGACCGGAACTGAAGATTTATCAGTGCGGTGTCCCGAAGGAAATGGCGATTGAGCTCTTTAAGCCCTTTCGTTATGAAAAGAGCTTGTGAATACCGGTAAGGCGCACAATATTAAGAATGCGAAGAAGATGGTAGAGCGTCTGGACGAGGTGTTTGGGATATTCTTGAGTATGTGATCAAAGAGCATCCCGTTATGCTGAACCGTGCCCCTACCCCTTCACCGTTTGGGAATTCAGGCTTTTGAGCCGATTCTTGTAGAAGGTAAAACAATTAAGCTCCATCCGCTCGTTTGTGCGGCCTTCATGTCGACTTCGACGGAGACCAGATGGCAATTCACCTTCCGTTAACGCAGGAAGCACAGGCGGAGTGCCGCTTTATGCTTCTTTCCCGAACAACCTCTTCAAAAGCCGTCCGACGGCGGTGTGGTTGCTGCACCTTCTCAGGATATGGTACTGGGTGTGTATTATCTGACCCAGGAAAGAGAGGGAGACACCGAGAGGGCATGCTCTTTGAAGTCTCATAGACGAAGCGATTCTGCTTATGAGAATCACTTTGTAACCTTGCATGCGAAAGATTCGTTGTAAGGTGAGAAAAGAATGGGTTTCGAAGACGGTGAAAAAGAGATGCTGGAAGGCATCATCGATACAACTGTCGGAAGACCGCTCTTCAACGAAATTATTCCGCAGGATCTCGGTTTTTATCGACCGAAGCATCCCGGAGAACAGACTGCTTCCGGAGATTAACTTGTCAAGAAGAAGAATCTGAAGCAGATTCTGGAAAAAGGTTATGGATGTGCATGGCGCAATGCAGGCGGCATTGACTTTGGACGATATTAAGTCTATCGGCTACAAGTATTCCACAAAGGCTGCCATGACGGTATCCATTCATGACATGACGGTTCCGGCTACAAAGGAAGATCTTCTGGAAAAATGCGCAGAAGACGGTGGACAGAATCGCGAAGAACTTCCGCCGCGGACTGATTACCGAGGAAGAGCGTTATAAAGAAGTTATTGAAACCTGGAAGAACACCGATGACCAGTTGACGCACGACCTTTAAACCGGATTGGATAAATACAACAACATCTTCATGATGGCGGACTCCGGAGCCCGTGGATCCGATAAGCAGATCAAGCAGCTTTGCGGGTATGCGTGGACTCATGCGGATACAACCGGTAAGACGATTGAACTTCCGATTAAGTCCAACTTCCGTGAAGGACTGGATGTACTGAGTACTTCATCTCCGCGCACGGTGCTCGTAAGGACTTTCCGATACCGCTCTTCGTACGGCGGACTCCGGTTTACCTTACAAGAAGATTGGTTGACGTTTCCCAGGGATTTAATTATTCGTGAATTGGATTGCGCAGAGGAAGAGATACGATTCCGTCTACAGAAATCACCGAGCTTTCCGACGGACAGGAGAAGATTGAGTCCTTACAGGAGAGAATCACGGGTCGTTTCCTTGCGGAAGATATTATTGATCCGGAAACCGGTGCTATGGTAATCAAGGCGAACCATATGGTTACGCCGAAGAGAGCGCCTCAGGTTATGAACGCGCTTTCCAAGATGGGCAGACATTCCGTAAAAGATTCGTACGGTACTGACCTGCCGTTCCAAATCCGGAATTTAGTGCAAAGTGTTACGGTGCAAACCTCGCGACCGGAAAACCGGTTGAAGTGGGTGAAGCGGTTGGAACCATTGCCGCACAGTCCATCGGTGAGCCGGGAACACAGCTTACGATGAGAACCTTCCATACCGGTGGTGTGGCAGGTGGAGATATTACACAGGGTCTTCCCCGTGTAGAGGAGCTTTTTGAGGCCAGAAAGCCGAAAGGACTTGCTATTCTGACAGAAATTCCGGGAGTGGTAGAAATCCGGGATACCAAGAAGAAGAGAGAAGTCATTGTTACGGATAATGAAACGGCACAGTCCAAGACCTATTTGATTCCCTACGGTTCCAGATTAAAGGTAACAGAGGGACAGGGTTTTGAAGCCGGCGACATCCTGACGGAAGGTTCCATCAATCCGCATGACCTCTTGAAAATCAAAGGGTGTTAAGGCGGTACAGAATTACATGATTTTCCGAAGTGCAGAGAGTTTATCGCCCTGAGGTGTAGAAATAAACGATAAGCACATTGAGATGATTGTTCGTCAGATGATGAAGAAGAGCGCATCAATGAAGCAGGTGATTCCGATTCATTCCGGGAACGACTGTAGATCGTTTGGACTTCGAGGATGAGAACGAGAGACTCATCAAAGAAGGAAAGACTCGGCAGAAGGAAAGAGGACGATGCTCGGTATTACCAAGGCATCTCTTGCAACCGATTCCTTTATGTCTGCAGCATCCTTCCAGGAGACGACAGAAGGTTCTTACGGAGCCGCTATCAACGGAAAGATCGATCGTCTCATCGGACTCAAAGAAAATGTAATTATCGAGTAGTTGATTCCTGCCGGAACCGGTATGAGAAGATATCGCAATGTGAAGCTTTCCACCGATAAAGAAGAACATGTAGAGTATATGCCGAATGTTTCGAGGAAAACAGGGAGCCTCTCAGCACGGAAGAAATTTTCGATGCGGATCCGAGAGGGACTTTCCGGTTTGGCAGAAGCTTTTAAGAGCCATTAAAAGACGGAGAGAATGAGCTGTAAGCGTGACTTTAAAGTGAATAAGTTGTAAAGAGCATTAAAGAGATACCCTGAAAAGAGTATCTCTTTTTGAAGAATAACTTGACATTTCACCGTGTAAAGAGAAGATATTAACAGGAAAAAAGACTTAAGATTACAGTGAAAAGGAGAGGAAAGATGTCGAATCTTACGAAAAGGGCTCTGGAAGCCTCCTTAAAAGAAATTGCTTCTTAAAAACCTTTGGACAAAATTACTATTTCGGATATTGCAGACGACTGCGGAATGAATCGCATGACCTTTTATTATCATTTTCAGGATATATATGACTTGATTGCCTGGTCTTTTTGACGAAGATGCAGAGAAGATTCTGGCGGGAAAAAAGAGCTATGAAAAACTTGGCAGGGAAGGCTATCTTGCAATTTTTCTTTCCATTCTGGAAAAATAAGCCGCTGATTATGAACGTCTATCGTTCAGTAAGTAGAGATCAGCTTGAGCAGTTCTTGTTTAAGGTATCGTACAGACTTCTTCGTAATGTTGTAGAAGAAGAGGACAAGGAAAGAGTGGTCAGTGAAGAGGATAAGGACTTTATAGCCAACTTCTACAAGTATGCTTATGTCGGACTTATCCTGGATTGGATTCGAGGGAGATATGAAAGAGAATCCGGAAAAATCATTTCGCGTATGAGTCTCCTTTTATGCAGGGAAAACTTTGCAAGAGCTTTTGGAGGCGTATTCAAAATATCGGTAAGCAATGGAATATCAGATCATTTAGGAAGATTTTTGAGATCATTTAAAGCAAAAACAGTCGGTTTGATAAGTTTTTTTATCATGCCGGCTGTTTTGTTTATCAGTTTTCCTCTTTTCTCGCGCTAGGATAAGGCCGTAAACAGAAATGGAGGGTTAGAGAATGTATTATTCCAGTGGAAATTATGAGGCATTTGCTCGTCCGGAGAAGCCGGAAGGGATAGAGAAACAAGTCGGCATACTTGATTGAGCGGTTTTGGCATCTCTCGCAGCAGCCTGTTTTTAGTAAGAGATGCCCAAATGGAAGGAAAAAGAATTCATATTCTGGAAAAAGGAATCTCATCCGGGCGGAGCCTTGGACGGGGATAAAAATGATTGCGAGGTTATGTCATGCGGGGCGGCAGAGAGATGGACAACCATTTCGAATGTATGTGGGACCTCTTTCGTTCCATTCCCTCAATCGAAACCGAGGAGTGAGCGTACTGGACGAGTACTATGGTTGAATAAAAAGGATCCGAATTATTCTTTTATGCCGTGCGACCAAGAATCGCGGAGAAGATGCAAAAACGGAAAATAAGTTCGGACTTTCCGATAGGGGCAGTATGAAAATCATGGCTTTTCATGACACCGGATGAAGATTTGGCTAATGTGAAAATGACGGAAATCTTTGATGAGGAAGTTTTCAAGACGAATTTCTGGATGTATTGGTGGACCATGTTTGCTTTTAAGGACGATCAAAAGTGCCTTGGAGATGAAGCGCTATATGCAAAGATTTATCCACCATATTGGCGGACTCCGGATTTTTAGGCATTGCGTTTTACCAGATACAATCAGTATGAGTCCATGGTGCTTCCCATGGTGAAATATCTGGAAGAGCATGAGTACAGTTCCATTACGGTGTCAGCGTGTCCAATGTGCTTTTGACATTTCTGCCGGAGCAGGCAAGGCGGATTGAACTTCTGCGAGACGGTAAAGAGGGAAAGCATTGATTTAACGGAAAATGACTTGGTTTTCTACAAATAGCAGTAATGTGGAAAACTCTACTTACGGCAGTCAGACAGAGGCAACAGGTATGGACGGGGAGATTCACCCGGGCGGCACTTTCGACTTATGGAGAAAGATTGCGCGCAGGATGCTCCTTCGGAAAAGCCGGATAAGTTCTGTACAGACCCAGGGGACAGTAACTGGGTGAGGTGCTACAGTAAATACCTTGGATGAAAAGATTCTGCCCTATATCAAAAATATTTTGCAAAAGAGATCCTCTTTCCGGAAAAAGTGGTAACCGGCGGAATTGTGACCGTCACCGATTCCTCTTGGCTTTAAGCTGGACCATTAACCGTCAGCCCCAGTACAGAAATCAGCCCAAAAGGACAGGTTCTGGTTTGGCTCTACGGTATGTTTTTCCGATAAGCCGGGAGATTTTATTAAGAAATCCATGCGGGAATGCACCGGACAGGAAATTTGTGAAGAATGGCTCTATCACTTAGGGGTTCCGGTAGAAGAGATTCCGGAGCTTGCAGCCCATAGTGCAAATACCGTCCCTGTGATGATGCCTTTTGCCAGTGCATATTTCCAGCCTCGTGAGGAAGGAGACCGTCCTCAGTGGTACCGGAAGGTTCTGTAAACTTTGCTTTATCGGAAATTTTGCGGAAACGCCCAGGGACACGGTTTTCACGACGGAATACTCCATTCGAACAGCAATGGAGGCAGTGTACACCCTGTTAAATGTGGATAGAGGAGTTCCGGAGGTCTGGGGCAGTGTATGATATTCGAGATTTGTTAAATGCCACGGTGGCCCTGCGGACGGAAAGAAGATTACAGACTTACAGCTCGGTTTTTATTCAGGATATCGTGTTAAAGGCTGCTTTAAAGCGAATCAAGGGAACGAGTGGAAAACTGATGAAGAAGTGCAAAAATGATTTAGATTTTTGAAGATGCAGTCTCGGCGTGCGGGAATCTTCTTACAGAAAAAGCTCTCAACGGCAAAAATGTTGAGGCTGTTCTGCGTGCCATGGGCGCGCTCTAACGGGTGAAAGTCCCGAGGCATGCCTAGGGCAACGAGGAGTGTATAGCCAAACAGCAGGGGTGTCCATCGTGAGGTGGAATCTGAAGGAAGCTGTGAGGCAAACCCTAGTCCGACGAACAGAAATCACATATAAGGCTCTGAAATACGGATAAAGTCTGCCAAAAGAGATGAGTCCAAAAGTTGCCGGAAGTAAGAGTAGATGTGGCGGATAGATGAGGGAAGAGCGTGCATCCTTAAGCGTGGAGGGTCTCATAGAGGTTTCATTAGCCTAGTAACAACGAACTATGAGAAGTCAGCCGAGCCCATAGTAGTGAAGAAGTCTCCGTAATGGAGATGGAGCTAAAGGGGCGAACAATCAATAAGTTCGAGTATGTCTCGTATTGTAGAGATGGCAACATCTGCCGTAACCAATCGGGGGAAAAGATGGTCAAATCAAGCGAGACGGAAAGGAAAGAACGCATGGACACAAGTAGTCTAATGGAGCAGATACTTTCAAGTGAAGCTTAAACGAAACATATCTGCAAGTCATCCGAAAACAAAGGTGCAGAGGGATGGACGGAATGAAGTACACACAGAACTTAAGAGCACTTGTTTAAGAATGGCGAAGAAATCAAGAAACAGTTGAGGATAAATATAAACCTCAACCGGTACGAAGAGTGGAAATACCAAAACCGGATGGCGGTGTCAGAAACCTGGGAGTACCAACAGTAACAGACCGATTTATCCAACAAGCGATAGCACAGGTATTAACGCCATCTATGAAGAACAATTCCATGACCATAGTTATGGTTTTAGACTCGAATAGATGTGCTAGCAAGCCTAATGACCGCACTCGATATGATGAATGACGGAAATACATGGATTGTGGATATCGACATGGAAAAAGTTCTTTGACACAGTAAATCATGATAAACTGATGACCATTATGGAAGAGACAATCAAAGACGGAGATGTAATCTCAATCGTCAGAAAGTATCTAGTCAGTGGAATTATGGTGGATGATGAATACAAGGAATCAGTGATAGGAACACCACAAGGTGGAATCTATCGCCACTTGCAAAACATCATGTTGAACGAGCTTGATAAGGAGATGGAGAAAAGAGGGACTGAATTTTTGTCAGATATGCAGACGACTGTATCATCATGGTCAGAAGCGAAATGTCGGCGAATCGAGTAATGAGAAATCTAACAAGGTACATTGAAGATAAGACTGGGGCTGAAAGCAACTGATAGAGCAAAGTTGATGAACCACAGGGGCTAAATACCTTGGGTTTTGGATTTTATTTTGACAGTCATGCGCACGTCTACAAGGCGAAACCACTGCAAAAATCGGTAGAGAAGTTCAGCACGCATGAAACAACTCACATGTAGAAGTTGGGCGTAAGCAACAGCTACAAGATTGAAAAGTTGAACCAACTCGTCCAGAGGATGGATAAAACTATCTTTAAGATTGGAAGCGTGAAAAACGTTGTGCGCAAAGTTGGATGGAAACATTAGATACCGACTACGTGTGCATTTGAAGCTGTTGGAAAAACTCCACAAAACAAAGAGAAAGAACTTGGTTAAACTAGGTATACCAAGATGGGTAGCACATAAAGTTGCAAATACAGGAAATCATGTGCGCATATTATAACGGATGGTGCAAAAAGGCTATAAGCACAAAGAGACTAACCTCATTTGGATTAGTCTCAATGTTGAACTACTACACCTCAAGGTGTAGTTACTTGATAGAGTTTGATTGAACCGCCGTGTCCGAACGGTAGCACGCACAGTGGTGTGGATGAGGTCAGATTTAATTTAAATTTCCCTCCTACTCGATCAGTAAAAAGGAAGATAGGAAGCGGATTTCGCTGAAACTCCCGAGAAAGCGTTGTTTTCACATTTTAGACCATGCCTCTATTTTTCTCCATACGATTTTGCTATAGGGCCTATCGTATATTTCTACTAGTGAAATTATAGAATATAATACAGATATTATTGATTACAAGGTAAACAGGTATAGTAGGAGTAAGTACTTGATATGAATGAATCCATGATTCAATTTTCCTATGACGGGCTTTGCCTGCGGTTTGATAAGGAAAATTTGAGATATTCTATTTTGGCAGGAAAGACAGCTTGGGAAACGGAAGAGACTTTTCGCCTTTTTCGGCTAGGTCCTGCGAAAAGCCGGTGTACTTTAAAGATGCCAAGTGCAGAAGCATGAACTTGTGAAAAGCGGTGTAGGGGAAGGGATTCGGGTTCTTACCGGGATTTTGTCTTATCGAAAGCAGCCGGATCCGAGAGCGGGAAGGAAGAAACACTTTTCTTTGCCTTTGAGACTTTTGTTTGGATAGAGTACAGCACAAAACAAGTTTACTTTGAATGGATTCCGTTTACGGAAGCACCGGAAAATGCTATAGAGCAAGTCTTTTTCCGGGACCCTTTTTCTTTTCAAAAGGAAAGGAATGACTGGTATACGATTCTTCCGAAGGAACAGGGCATCTTGATTTCCAACACTTTGGGATGTGAGTTTTTAAACAGGACGGTTTTAATGGCCGTTTCGGAACGACAAGCGCTTATCTTCCAGTGTTCGGGCAGGTGAAGGAGGGGAGAAGGGTATCTTTGCGGAAAGCCTTACTCCCTGGAATATGGGCTATGAAGCGGTGCATGAGGCGGGAAGCAATGAATCTACGGTGCAATTCAGGATAGAGCCCAGTCTCGGACTAATGGAATATCGCCGGATTATGCGTTATCTCTTCCTTTCGGATTGTGACTATACTTCACTTTTTAAAGTGTTACAGAGAACTGGCCAGAGAAGAAGGAAAGCTGAAGACCCTGAAGGAAAAGGAAGTTTCGACTCCTTCGGTAAAGAGATTAATCAGGGCTTCCTTTGTACATAAAGGAATCCAAGACCTGTGTACAGCCTGATTCGGAATTTTTGATCAGAATGCACCGGATAAGAATAATCGTTTGGTTTCGTTTCGAAAAAGAGTGGAAGAGATGCGTGCCTTTAAGGCGGACGGGTAGAAAAGCTCTACCTTCACCTCGACGGTTGGGGATGCGGAGCTAGACAATAAGCATCCGGATGTCGGCCCGGCTTGTGTGGAGGCTGGCGGATGGGAAAGGCATGCGTGAGCTTTCGAAGACCATGGAAGAATTGGGCTACCTCTTCGGCATTCATGACCAGTACCGGAGTTTCTACAAGAAGGCGGAAAGCTATGATGATGACCTGGCCTGCAAGAGTGCGGACGGAAGCATCTTTACCCATGCACGTTGGGCGGGAGGACCATAAGCTTATCTTTGTACCAGCCAGGCACCACACTACGTACGACGGAATTTTTGAAGAGCTTCTTGGCGAGGGGTTCATCTTGATGCGGCTATCTGGATGTCTTTTACCTGTAATGAGGGAGATGAGTGTGCTAATCCCCGCCATAAGATGCGAAGAAGATTCCTATGAGTATAGAAATGCCTGTTTTCGCTATCTCTTAAGTAAGAACATTTTACCCAGCTCGAGGAAGTCAATGATTGGGCTGTACCTCGGCTTGTTTTCTGCCACTACGCTCCTTATGACTTTATGCTGAGGGAGCCGGGAAGTCCAAAATACGGCATTCCGATTCCGATGTTCAATCTTGTTTATCATGATTGTCTGATTATTCCCTGGATGATGGAAAAAGCTTCCGGAAGAGGACTACATGCTCTATGCACTTTTAAACGGCGGTGCACTGTACCTCGTCCGGGATCCAGCTTATATAGGGCATCGACAGGGCCTTTACCCCGGAAGAAGAGATGCCTTGGAAGACACATTTGGAGAGAGTCCGGGCGGTCAGCGATTTCCACGAGAAGGTCGGGAAGCTGAGCTTGTTCGACATGAGATATTGGATGAGAAGGGCTACAGGCAAAAGGTCGAGCTTTGCAGAACGGCTATACTGTAGAAGTGGATTTTAAGAGGAAGTATCAGATTTCTCTATAAAATAGAAAACTAGAAGGAGAATATTATGAAGACACACACAGAAACTCTTGCTCTGGCTACCGTTCTGACAATGGGAGCCAGTGCTGGCATCTTGCGGAAATAAAGGCTTCTTCCGGAGATAATGCTTCCGAGAAACAAAGGCCGCTACCGGGGAGAAAGCTTCCGATGAAAAGAAGGCAGGCGGAAAGACAACTTTATCTCTGGCTATCTGGGATGAGAATCAGAGACAATGACAGAGTCCTTGCAGAGGCGTATAACAAAGGAACATCCGGATGTAACGGTAGAAAGTACAACTTACTCCCAGTAAGGGCGGAGAATACTGGACGAAGCTGGAAGCGGCTTTAACAGGAGGAAAGGCTCGGATGTATTCTGGTTAAATGTTTTGCATCTGGACAGCTATATGGAAGGCGGCGTTCTCGCAGATTTGACCGATGCGATTGCCAAGTCCGATATCAAAGATAATTTCCCCGAGTCTTTGGTAAACAACTATGTAAGAGACGGAAAGTACTATGCAGTACCGAAGGACTTCGATACCAATGCGCTTTTGGTACAACAAGGCAATCTTTGATAAGGCCAGGAGTTAGTTATCCGACAAATGACATGACATATGAGGATTTGGTAGCTAAGGCGAAGAACTAAAGAAAGCCGGCCTTCCGGACGGCGTATATCCTTGCCTGCCCGGTAGACTTCCAGACTTGGTATTATCAGACTGTTTTTGCCAATGGCGGTTGGATTCTCAGCGAGGATAAGAAAACTTCCCGGCTATGACGATCCGAAGACTCCAGGGCGGAATCAGTGCTGGATTGATATGATTGACAAGGGCTTTCTCCGACGTCTGCCGTTCTTGCGGAGACCACACCGGATGCCATGTTTGAGGGTGGACAGCTGGCCATGATTTATGCAGGTTCCTATATGGTTCCCGAGTATGTGGAAATGACAATATCAAGGATACCATCGACTGCGTTGTATTACCGAGCTTTAACGGGTGCAGACAAAGCTGCTATCAACGGCTTAGGCTATGCGGTATATGAAGGAAGTGAGAATAAGGAAGCCGCAACCGAGTTCGCCATTTGGCTCAGCAGCAAGGAAAGCCATGGATATCCAGGGCAATTCCGGAGTCGTAATTTCCGCAAAGAAATGAATCACAGGATCTTTTCAAAAATTCTTCGGATAAATACGACCTGTCTGTTTATACGAAGTATACGGATAAGAGCTTATCCGCTTCCGTATGCAGAATGCATCACAGCTGTACAATATGGAAGCGAAGGCTTTGCAGAAGGCATACAGCGGAGAAGTGAGTCTTAAGGATGCTTGTGCGGCACTGAAGAAAGAGGCCGACGAGTTCTTGGCAAAGAATCAATAATTTTAGGGCTATCCCGGGAGATGTACTTCCGGATAGCTTTTCCAAAGTAAGGAGCAACTCATGAATTCACAAGAGAAAAAGGCGGGTTATCCTGAAGATAAAGGATTGGATTGCAGGCTATGTTTTATTGCGCCGGTCACGATTGGACTGACGGTCTTTTACATTTTGGCCCTTCCTGCAGAACTTTTTGGTTCAGTTTTAATGATGTAAACAAGTTCAATGTGACACACTTTATCGGACCTCGAGAACTACAAGCAGCTGCTTTCCGATCCGGAAGTCTTTCAGACGTTCGAGAATACGTTGAAGTATGTTGTGGTGACCGTACCATGGTAGACTTTGTTTCTTTCTCTTGTGACTGCAGCGCTCTTGAATTCCAACATTGAGGAAAGTCCCTTTACAGAACTCTGTATTTTCTTCCGTCCGTAACCATGGCGGCAGCGGTTGCGATGGTTTGAAATGGGTATTTAACGGGCAGATGGGAATCTTAAATTCCATCATTACTTCCCTGGGAGGCCCGCGCATAGGTTGGCTGATTGATCCGAAACTGGCACTCTATGTTATCATGCTTGTAGGCTTATGGATGAGTGTCGGCTACAACATGATTATTCTTCTTGCCGGAATGCAGGGAATTTCCAAGACCTATTATGAGGCGGCGGCAATTGATGGTGCCGGTCCGATTACGCAATTTTTAAGATTACCGTTCCGCTTCTTACGCCGACCATCTTCTTCGTGATGATTACCTCTATCATTAGCGGATTTCAGGTCTTTGACGTAGTTTATATGATGGTTGGAAAATTGAATCCTGCCTATGAGGCGACCCAGACCGTGGTAATGCTTTTTCTATAGACAGGCCTTTGACTACGGCTATAAGGGTTATGCGGCGGCGATTTCCATTTTAATTTTTGGGGGCGATTATGCTGGTAACGCTGATTCAGTTTGTGGTACAGAAGAAATGGGTCAATTATTAGAAAGGAGAGATAGGTATGAACAAGAAATTTTCTTGGAAAAACTATTCGTTCATCTGGTACTCATTGCCGGAATCGGTGTGACCATCTTCCCTTTGTTTGGATGATCTTGACTTCCTTTAAGACAAGCGGAGAGGCCATGCAGGTTCGACCATTATTCCGAAGAAATTCATTACGACAGCCTACACTCAGATTTATCGGTTCGCTTCCTTTGCTACAGATTTATCTGAATACGATTATTTCCACGGTCATTACCGTATTGGCACAACTTCTCTTTTGTTCCATGGCTGGCTATGCCTTTGCACGGATTAAGTTTCCTTTTAAAAATGCCATTTTCATCCTGCTTCTTTCCGTCCTCATGGTGCGGACAGATTTTCCTCATTCCGCAGTACCTGATTATTCAGAAAATGGGGCTTTGGACACGATACCGGCTCTTTTTATTCTGAATCTGTTTAGTGCCTTCAGGACCTTTCTATGCGTCAGTTCTTCCTTTTCTTTACCGGATGAGCTTGAGGAGGCGGCGATTATCGACGGATTGTAATCGCTATCAGATTTTCGGAAAAAATCATGTTACCGCTGGTAAAAACCGGGGCTTGTTACCTGAGCATTTTCACCTTTAAATTTGCATGGAATGACTTTATGTGGCTGCTGATTGTGAATACTTCTCCCAAAAACATGATTTTTAGGACCGGCTCTTTCCACCTTGCAGGGTCAGTTTACTACGCAGTACCCTATGCAGATGGCAGGAGTGGTGATGGCGGTTATTCACGTTATCCTGGTGTTCTTTATTTTTCCAGAAGCAGTTTATTGAAGGCGTGGCACAGTCCGGCATTAAGGGATAGAGATGTAAGAGTTTATCCTGCCTTCCTTTTGTAACCGCCTTATATGCATTCTTGTCTTATAAAGTAGAATCATCGTTCGTAATTTTTATTTTTAGGGAGGAAAATGATGAAGAGAAAGATGCACAGCGGAAAACTGCGATTGGGAGCGACATGCTGTTATTCAGCTTGCTTTTCTCTTCTTGCGGAGGAGCAAGGCAAACGGCGTACAAGGACTATTCGTCCTTTGAAACGGCGGATAAGTCGGTAAGCTGGATTGGGAGCTTCCGGTCCGGCAACGGAAGAAACATCGGAGCTTTCAAAATCTGCGAAGTGAATGAAGGCTATGAGGCAAGTCCGGACTCTTCCGGCTATGTGGAAAACGAGGTCCCGAATAATCCGGTAGAGGCCACCGAGGCAAATGTCAATCCGGCGGAGATTTCCGAAAAGAAAAATTCGAACAGTCAATATGTCTCTGGAATGTAAGAGCGTAGAAAAACGCCGCAAAGGAACTGAAGAGGACAAGGTGAAGGCACAGGGCGGCTATATTGAGTCGGAGGACTACTCTGCAATCAGTCAGTGGAATGATACCAAGAGAATGAACTTTACCATTCTGGCTCCCAGGAAATGTAGACAGTTTTCTGGATTTTCTGAATGGAGAGGGAAGAATTCTTTCCAAGTCGGAAAAATCTGCAGGATGTTCGGCTGCAGTATCGAGATGCCAGAACCACATTAAAGCCTGGAGACGGAGCAGGAGAGAATTCTTGCGCTGATGGAAAAGGCGGAGACGGTGACCAACTCATTGCGCTGGAAAACAGACTCACGGAGATTCGTTACCGGTTGATTCTTATAATTCTGAAATCCTGGACTATGACAACAAGGTGGATTTCAGTACGATATATCTGGAACTGCAGGAATCCATAGACTGAAAGATCAATCAAAGTGGAGATTACAGCTTCTTTGATCGAGTGAGAGACGGGTTTATCCGAAATCTTTCGAGATTCGGCTATTTTTCTCGGACTTAGCCCTCTTTGTACTGGTATTTATCCCGCAGATTCTTTCTTGTCCTTCTTGCAATAATTGCAATTGTTTTTGCGAATAAAAAGTTGCTCAACCGGAAAAAGAAGGAAAAGAAGCCGGAACGGAAATCTGGGAAAAGCTGATTCGGAAGGAATCGGTGAGGGAATAATAGATGATAGTATATCGAAAGATGAAAACAATCCAGAAGAAAAATAAGTAAATCTAAGAGAGTATTTAGAAAAAGGCCGATTTCGGCCTTTTTCTATTTTTAATAACTTGCATATTTTGAAAAATTTACAATCCCTAGTTTCGTAACAGCATAATCTGACTTGTTCATTGGTGAAACCTTCATACACTAACTGATCAATCAGAGAGGACTTAGAAAAAGAAGAATACTTTAGTAATCCTAGTGCTTTTTCAAAGCTTGCTCGTTCCAATCCACTTCGATACTTTCCACTGCATTTGTAGCATCATCAGATGAAAAACCTTCATACTCTAATTGCTCGATTAGCGATTTCTTTGAAAAAGCGGAATACCTCAGGTAGTCCTTAGCTTTCTGTTCAGCCTGTGACCTGGAATCTCCATAAGCATGCTCTACACCGTAACTTGCCTCTTCGGTTGAAAAACCTTCATATTCTAATTGCTGAAGCAGACCTTCTTTTGAAAAGGAAGAGTACTTTAGGTAGTTTTTGGCCTTTTTTACAGCTTCTTCATTCCAATCGGCTGCACAGTTTGCAATAGCGTACTCAATATCTGCTTGCTCAAATCCTTCATATTCCAACTGATCTGCTAAGCTCTTTGCCGGAAAAAGCGCTAAAACGTGGGTAGGATCTTGCTTTTTGAAAGAGCTTGGTTTTGTGAAACTGTCACTTCATCTTTTACCTGCGTTTCCTCCTCTTTGCTACTTTCTGCAATGTTTGTTTCGCTTGCTTCTATAGATTCTGTACTCTCTACAGTTATTTCTGTTGCCATAGATGTTTCCATTGCCATAGATGTTTCTGTAGCAGATACGCTGGTCTTATTTTTAGACTTTGAACCACCAATGGAGGATAATACAGAAAGGGATAAGAATTATAGCAAAAATCCTAGAATAAGAGGTAAGCATCCATTGCCTTGCTTTTTCTATTACATTGTGGACAAACATTTGCAGGCGTAAGGTATTTCTGTTTTTGCAATATTTGCATAGTTTGGTTTGTTGGCTTTTCTTTAGACATAGTTTTATTCCTTCAATATGAATTTATAAAAAGAGCTGTAAAAATACAGCTCCTTTTTATTATTCTGTGCTTCCTACAGAAAGTCTCTGCAAAGACCGTTTTGCAAATTAAAGATTGCACTTTGATCCTTTGCTACAGCGGAACGATTTTTCTTCCTCTGCATGGGAGAGTTCTTCACGTAGGATGGAAATATGCTTTGGAGCATCAATCGCGATGCACTCCGTCTGCAGCGGTTTCAATCACTGTAAGACAGATATTATCCCGATTAAGATGCTTTCATTCTTTTTTCTTCAAGATTAACATGGTTTTCCTTCACCTCTTTCTCCCACATCCCTGTGGGATATTCATGATTTTATACTGCAGCTTTCTTTTCTTGAACAGAAGCAGAAGCTGCCCAGGGTATGCTTATAGTCATAGCTGCTAGATTCCAGTATCACTTGCATTCCCTTATGATTCTCAGGGATTTATTACCAAAGGACACTTCAGATTCACGGTATTACTCAAATAATCTTCGCTAAAACACAGGTTACATAGTAACTTAATTCTTCGGCACTCTTTAACTCCTAAGTAACTAAGCTCCTCCTCTGTTAAGGTAGGCGCATAATCCGAATCTAAAGTAAAGGGATTGATTACCACAAACGCCAAGTTCGGGTCCTCCACTCCCATGCAAAAGAAGAATGGTAGAGTCTTCTTCTTCGTTTAAGCAAAGCGGAAGAAAATGTTGTACTGACTGAAGCCGAAAAGCCCGTCAGGACAAATCCTTCTTCATAATCAATAACACCATAGTCTTTGGTATGTAAGTGCATAATTTCCTCCATAGAATAATAATGAAACAGGGATACACTAGACTACTACGTCCATACTCGCGCCCATTTCAGGCGATTTTGGAAAATAAAACAAAATCTCCAGTGTACTCAAACTTTACTTCCGGCATTTGGGTAATGATGGTCATATTCATCGCAGGAAGATAAGTGATTTCTCCCTGATGTACCCTCATCTCAAAAGGCACTTCGGTCCTGTAGATAGCCAGCATTTTTCTCTTGTGATAAAGCCTGCCTTTCGGCATACGCTTCCAAATTTTCTGCGGCCGCGCGCTGCGTATTGCTTGCAGTGTAGAGATTCGGGGTAGCAGCCTTCTGCTTCGTAAGGGGTAAAGCTTCCGGATTTATCTCTTGTGCGGCTGAACTTTTATGCAAAAGAAGCCTGTACATGTTGCGTGGCTCTTTGGTATTGAATATTGACTGCACGTTGAAAATCTCTGTCGGATTTCCCGACGTTTCGAGATTCAATGGCACTTACGCGAAGCTCTCTCCCTCGCGCTTCGTCAAGTAAATCAGAGGGGACCAGCCTTCCGCCCATGGAGAGGTGGAGAGCTCTGAAGTCCGTTGTACTAATCTTTAAGACTTGTCCCATACGCGCCTCCCTCTTAAAAACCCGTGATTATGCGAAGAAAAGCATCTCCGCAAAAAGCGGGTTGTCAGAATAAAAACATTTCAGAAAAATGTTTCCACTCAGGGAAGAGTAAAACTCAATCCTTTCAGAAAGAGTTTTACCCCTTGCTCTCTTGGTCAGGTTAATTGAGATGACCATATATATCTACCCTACAAAATCAAACAAAGAAGATTGCATGATATTTGCCCTCACCTTCATGGCTGCATTAGCAGCTACTGTAGGAATACATCTACCACTGCATCATAAGGGTCGATGGCCAGTTTAGAGCTGTATTCAGCTTGCAGGGTATCCATAGTGATGTCCAGCTTAGACTGTGTTGCTTCTAATGCGGCATACTTAATGCCAAAACGCGGTGAGGTGTCGTTGACCCTGGACTCTGAATCATCATTTTGATTGATGAAGTCGGAAAGGTCTTTATGAAAACGCTCTTTGCGGTAGACATTGGTGTTCGTTTTTAAAAAGCTTTCACATAGTTGTGGGTAGTCAGAACACTCTTAGACAATAGTGCTACAGGAGAATTCATGAGGAATCTTCCTCTGCCACTACCGGACCGCCGTTACTTGCTCCTTTAATGCGGTTGATGGCATCTGTGTCGCTCAGGCCTTCAGCGTATCGGAGGAAAGACCGGTAATCATGTTCAAGCCTCCGGTATAGGTATCAAGAAGGGTGCTGCGGTGCGAAGGGAACCGTAACCGGTACTCATCTTGCCTTGTTCTCTCATGGCGGAGAGAATCAATTTCAGCGTGTCTCCTCTCCCAGTGCCGTGCCGTCGCTCGCTTTTCCGGAAAAATTCATTTTTATAATTGGTTCGTCATAGCTGTATTTGATGTTCAGCTCGGTCGCTTTTTCATCTCCCGGAAATTTGTGGGAATAAGTCAAGGTAACACTGGCGGCACTGTCCAAATCCTCCTTTAAAGAGAAGGGGACGGTAGTCACATCATTTCCTCCATAGACATAGAAGTTGTCATACTGGGAATTTAAGGTGTTGACTACAGAATGCAATCTCTGTAAACTCCGACTCAAAAGGTTTCCACGGTAGATGCATTTGCATTGGTTGTGTCATTTTTTAAATTGACTACTTTCGTATTTACGGTACGCATATCATCCTGGATACTGAGTGCCCCTTTTTCCTGCTGATATAAACGGTTCTTTACATCATCGATAATGGTTTTTCTGCTTCAGCATCACTGTGCTGATTTTCTATACGTTTTCCTGCATAATAAGCAATGGGGTCTTCTGGCCTCATTGAATTTTCTTCCGTTTCCGACCTGCTCCATGGATTTGTTTAATTTGGTGTGCAAATCGTTTACGGATTTAGCATAATCTTGATAATAAGTCCTTGCGGTTACTCTCATTTTCTACTCCTCTATGATGGTAAGAGTCTTCAAAAACACTTCTTTCTTTCAAGATATATATCGTTCGAGTCCCGCAAAACTATAAGTGAAATGCAAAACTTGTCTTATAAAAATGCAGTTTCCGGGAGTTTATGAGTTTATTTCTTTTTGGAAAACATGGTAGTATACAGCTTATCGGAAAACATAGTGGTATACTGCTTATCGGAAACAGATATAATGTTAGATAGGAAAAGGATGCGGGAGACGGAGAGAATGAAAAAGCTATACTCATTGGAACAGGAGGTACAATTGCCTCCAGGGAGACGGGAGACGGACTGAGCCCGGGACTGCAAGCGGAGAAATCGTGAGTTTCGTTCCGGAGGTGCGAAATCTTTGCGAAATCGAGGTTTTGCAGCTTTGCAACATTGACTCTACCAATATGAATCCGAAAATATGGAGAGAACTTGTACAGGCAATTAAGGAGAATTTTGACCGTTATGACGGTTTTGTGGTCTTCACGGAACAGATACAATGGCTTATACTTCCGCAGTCTTAAGCTATATGATTCAGCATTCTCGGAAACCCATTGTAGTGACGGGTTCACAGAAACCGATTGACCGGGAAGGAACGGATGCCCGAGTCAATCTGCGAGACAGTATTCTCTATGCTATGGATGATTATTCGGAAAATGTGGTTCTTATTTTTGACGGAAATGTAATTGCGGAACCCAGGGCAAAAGAAAAATGCAGGCACGTTCCTTTTAATGCATTTCAAAGTGTGAATTTCCGGTGCTTGCACGAGAGTACAGGACGGAAGAATCATCCGCTATTTACCCTATATTCCGGAACGGAGCCGGTCCGATTCTTTACGGAAATCAGTGATTCCGTCTGTGTGTTCAAACTTATTCCCGGAACCAGACCGGAATTGCTTTCTTATCTCTTCGAGAACTATGACTGTATTGTGATAGAGAGCTTCGGTGTGGGCGGAATCCCCGATGCCCTTTTAGATACCGTATACAGAGAAATGAATAAGTGGAAAGAACTCGGAAAGGTGCTCGTCATGGCCACCCAGGTCATGAATGAAGGTCTCAATATGGAAATCTATCGGGTCGGGCAGAAGATTAAGAAAGACTTTCAACTTATTGAAGCTTACGATATGACACTGGAAGCGGTGGTCACGAAGCTCATGGTGCTGTTGAAACAATACGGGAAATCCTATGAGGCATTGCAGAAGGCGTTTTACCGGGAGGTCAATCACGATATTCTTTGCGCAGTGTAAAAAGCAGGATAATAGTGGCAAAGCGGGATGCCGTGAGGCGTCGCATGCTCCTGTTCATTTTATTTTCCTTCATTTTTGTAAAAGTGACTCGCTTCATGCGGCTTCGAACCGCCTGAATAATCGGCACTAGGAAGAGGGCAACAATTCCGCCAGCAAAGCCGTTGTTATAAAGGTTTGTACCATTATAGACAGCACCGACAGTTTAAGGCTACAGAAGAGTGCAGGAAGCCAGCCACGATACCCCCAGAAGATGCTGAAGTCTCCCGTAATGGGCGCTAAAGTAGTGGAGAGAATCAAGGTGAGAGTGGCTGGGATCCCGCAGATCCCAAATCTTTAAAGTAGCTTGCAATAATGACGCCCAAAAGAACAGGAAGGATATTTCGGATATGCTTTCCCAGGCACTGAAAGCTGACTACGCAGAAGATAGAGCTCGATAGTCGGACCGTTAAAATCCCCCCGACAGCAAAAGAAGGACAGTCATAAGCAGTCCGTTAATCCCATATTCAGGATGGTGGGATAGTCTCCGTATTTTTTCAGGAAAGTCCGTCCCGTCCCTGTCCGCTTTTCTTTGAGCAATTCCCTATAAGAAGCACTGTATCATCTCCACCCAGAATGAGGGGTGATGAGAATCAGAGTCAGGAAGAGGGAGAGAAGGCTGAAGAAGCCGAAGGGTCTGTGCGAGCTGTCCCAAAGCAGACGAGATTCGATTTTTGCACTGAAGGACTTCATCAGAGAGGTTACAATAATGGCGATAATCCCGCAGGAAAAACCGACATTGTAGAGGAATATCCCATATGCACGTGCTTTGTATGCGAAATGGGGACCAAAACATAGCCGATAACGATTCCGACAGCAATGGCAAGAAGCAGTTGCCGAAAAAGGGGAAGTTCTTCATCAGGATAATCTGCGTAATGATAGGGTGAGAGGGTGGTTCCGTAAAAGCCGATGTAGAGATGCTTCTTATAGGAACACGATGTACCTTGGCATAGAGGACATAGCCTATGAGGATGGACCAGATATTTAAAAGGTTCTTACCGAAGAGAGAAAACCGAACATCAGACAGGCCGCTACGATACAGCTTCCGTCAAAGTCGGATTTTGCGAAGCAGAGAATGCCTAGGGATATAATGCTGAGACAACCCGCATTAAAGAAGGCTGCACCGACTCCGCCCACTACAAAAATAATCGGAAATCAGGATATCCGGCTCCCGAACAATATTCCGGATGCCTGAAAAATATTTCCGAAAGGGGGCTGTTGTGAGAGGCTGATTAGCATAAAATACAGCGGAACGGTACACATTAAGAGATATCTTTCCCAGTTTGCAGGACATGGTGTAAAAGTTGGATGTTCTTCTGCACTTTTTCGTGCACGTCTTTTTGAAAAATGGAAGTTCATTCTTTTATCCTTCTGTTTAGAGAGTAGAACCGTAATGGCAGAGATGATAAAAATATAAGATTAGTGTAAAGGAAATAGAATAAAAGGAAATAGGAAATCGGATCAATACCATCGAAAATCGGATAGATACAATCGAAAATCGGGTCGATACACTCGAAAATCAGATAGATATAAAAATCAGGAGTGAGCAGGTTCTCGCTACACTCCCGATTCTATACGAGTATCACTCGCGAAGCGCAAGGGATCTCGTTTGGAATGCATATTCTATTTTATCTGCCGATGGAAAGCAAAGTTTCAGAGTATTGTTTAAGGTGGTCATCAGTCTTGCTGCAGCATTGTAGGGAAGACTGATAGGTCATCATGTTTGCCGCTTCCTCATCCAAGCTTACACCGGAAATCTGATCTCTGGAAGTATTGATTCCGTCCAGAACAGCCTTGTTAATGGTGTAAGAGTTGTTATTGGAATCAGAATCCGTTGCCAGAGTAGTGGATAAGTTATTCATATAATCCGCATAGCTGGTCTTGGTATTGTTCATCTTCATCATGGGAGAGGTCATCTGCTCCAGCATTTCCAAAACCGTATCCGTGGTATCGCCCTGATTGGTCGTTGACGGATTGTTCCAGAAACCGCAGGTTCCAATAGCGTTGTACCATTTACCCAACTGCGGGAAATACCGATGTTTGCTGCGGTTACCTCAGAAGGATCATTTCGCCGGCCTTATCTTTTGTTAATCATCAGAATATGATTCGGATTGGTTACAGGAGGGGCTCCTGTATAGTCCGTATTTCCTTTTTGTTAATCTATTCATATTCTTGGTAAAGGTTTCTGCAAATGCAATCCAGCTTTCCCATGTAATAATCATAGCTGTAAGCGGTCATTTCATTGCTGACTTTTAAGTCAGCATAGTTAATCATACCGCCTCCGTGCACCAAGGCACGAACATCGGAAGTGGAAAGCATATCGAGGCTGGCCTGTACCGTTCCGGAAGCAAATCGAACATTCTTGGTATTCGTGCAAACTCATCGTTGTTAAAGGTTCCCGGAGTAGCGGTTCTCTTGCTGTATCCGGTGAATTTCAGCTGTGTGTTCAGAGGATTATCCTGAGAATAGGCGGGCTGTGGCGGAACGGTTGCGGGAGTCGGGGTAGCCAGCCTTTCCGACATTCCGGTGTCTACCTGTCGAATCCTGAAGGTTCCCGTCAATGGCACCGTTTTACCAGAGTGATTTTCTTCACTTCGGCGCCGTTACCAGCACTGCTGTCCCGGTAAACAAGGTTTACGCGCAGGTCTTCCGGCCAGTCGGATCTTCCGTGATGTTTCCGGCAGAATCATAATTATAGATTCTGTAACGGGTTTCCGTTCCAACCGTATATTCTTCCGAGAAACTTTCCGTCTCAATGGGAACATATTTGGAAAGCTCATCCAGTTTTTATTTCTTTTCATCCTGCAATTTCCAAAACGGGACTCTGAGAAGCTGATTTTTCTTGATGCGGGGTATTTAAGTCACCGATTCCCTCAATCAGACTGTTAATCTTCTGGATAGCACTGTTTTTCCGAGGTGCTGGTTCGTCAATCTTATGAAACCTCATTTTCTGTGCCTGGACAATACTCTCCGCAGCGGAATTCATGAGTGTAGTCATGGCCTGCACTCTGGACATGAGCTCTCCTTCGATACCGGGTCCCTGCACTTTGGAAGGATCCTGCATATTGGTCAGAGACTTCTGATATTATCAAAGGCAGCACGAATGCCGTCCACCTTAGTCTCGTCCAGGAAGAGGAGAGAGACTTTAAAGACTCTCCGAGCCCTTCCGTATAGGCGGATCTTCCGTTTTGCGTACGATACTGTTTGTCCAGAAACTGGTCGCGAAGCTGCCGTACGCCATCCATGCCTACACCGAAGCCTACATTGGTATCATTTGAATTCATATAGAAGGAAGTGGGGTTCTCATAGTTACTGGAAGCAGTTTTTAACTCCTGCCTTGTGTATCCTTCCGTATTCATGTTTGCTGATTATGTCCCACAAGATCCAGCTTTTTGATTCATCCGGAGTGCGGACAGTGCCGTATCAAACCCGGCAAAGGTTGCTTTCACTCATAAATCCTCCTTAAAAGGTAAAAATCATAACGCCTAGACTCTTCTGTCTCGAAAATTTGTTACCTGGGTTTTCCCTCAAGCTGTAGAGAAATGTCGCTTAGGCGAACTGCAATATTCTATCGGCGTTTTCCTTGGAATTTATAAAACGATTCAGATCCAGAGCTTCGATCTTCTCTGCCCATTCTTCCCTCTCTTCCTCGGGAATCTCTTTTTAAGAGGGCGGAAAGAGAAGTGGAGCAAGCCCAAGCTCCTTTTGTAATTTCTCTCGTCTAATCCCTTGAAACGAAGCAAAGTGGCTGGCCTCTGTCACCAGGGCATTGATTTCCTCCTGTGCATCTTTTGGATGCGGCAATACTTATGAGTCTCAAAAGTCATCAAAGAGCAGAGACCAAAAAGGGAAAAGCTCTGAACAACGGGAAGGAGTTCTTTCCACTTTTATTATTTTCAATGGTCATCTTTTTCTCCATTAATCCTTATAGCCTAAAAATCTTCTCGCAATACGCTGTGCATTCGGACGATAAGTACCGGACTGCACCTGCTGATGAGTTCAGCAACTCTCTTTGTCGGAAGCATTTACCTTTAAGAATCTGCAGTAGCCTGGATAAAGCGGCTACGAAGCTTCTGTCATCGATTGCCTTTCCTCGAAATAGACACGGTATCCTTGTCAACTTTTTGAATCGATTCTGTCTGCTCTGCGGGTTTGTTTTACTAAGGACGCCTGACGTGTTTGATAGTCTACTCTGAGTGTTTAAATCAGGTCTAATAGAAAAATTCATTTTGTCCTCCCATCAGCGTTCTCTTATGAAGTCATCGCCTTTCATCATTCCGTTTCCGTCCTTTGCCTTCCGCTTGAAAGCTTTCTTGCATGGAAACACTTGGGGTATATCTCCAAAAACATAAATTTAAAAATTTATTGGAAATACCTTTCTTCCCCTACTATATCGACGATAAAAGTGTCGATATAAGTACATCTGATTAAAATGTGAAATTTTTATAATCACGACAGGTACAATTTTTACACTTTTGGAGGAAAAATGGCAAATATTTTACAAAGTGGGATCCACTCGGTTACCCCGGATACTTCAATACAGCATGCAGGGTCACACCGACCTATCCGTTAAGAACCCTGTCAATCCCAATGCCGTCAATCGTGCAGACGGGACAAGACACCGGCAGGCGGGAAGCTCTACGGCGGAAGGACATTTTTCCGGAGTTGACTTTGAAGGAATTATGCAGCTTTTATCCGGACCCTTTCCGAAACGGGGAAATCTTCCTATGAGATGGAAACGGTCCTCTTCGAGATGCTGCTATAGCCTTAGTCAAATAAGGAGAAATCGGAGACAGTATCAATGAACTTTTTCCGCCCTGGAAATGGAAAGCCTGGAGGACTTGAAGGCCTTTTTGCAAGATCAGCAACAGTCTCAAATTAAGTTTTCGGGAAATCTCTTTCAATAACTTAAGAGGGATGCTCAAGAAAATATTTCTCCTTCCTTAAAGAATGCGATTTTCCGTTTTGCAAAAAGTTATAACGATTACAGCTCTTCCCTCATTTTCTGGAGCAGTTAAAAACCATTTCGGAAGATATCGATAAATTATTACTGCCCTCTTTCCAGGGAGAGTTTGAGGATCTCCTCTCTCAAATGAACTTTGAGGAGAAAATGGGGACAGACGGAGGGAAACACTTCCATATTAATAAGCAGATTATTCCCTTCCTTTCCAATTACATTTCCAGAACCCATGATTACGGGCAGTGCGAAAATGCCGTAGTCCTTTTATTCTTATGCCTGTAAAGTATGAAAACGGGTCTGAAGAGTCTCTTGTGAAAGAAAAAGGAAGCCCTGATGAACAATCCGGATTTTTCGCTCTTCTGTTCAGGGGATCCGAGGAAGCTTTTTCAGGACAGCTTGCAAAATCTGGACAGGAAGTCACAAAAATACTTTTTCCGAAGCTTTTCAACCAATTTCTGCAACCGGTGCGGAGGGAAAGGCGGGAACGGAACATATTTCCCACTTCCAGGATGTGCTGAAAGGACTTTTTGGTAAAATGAAAGCGTCTATATGCCGTTGCAGCACCTTGTCCTTCCTTTTCCGTTATGAAGGAAAAAGACGTGATGAGTGAGATGTGGGTTGAACAGGAGGCGGAGGATTCTTCAGGCGGAAACTGACGAAGATGCTGCTGAAATTCTCCATTCCGAGTGTCGGTAACTTTGAAATGATTTCCGGAATAGCCAATATGCGTGTAGATATGAACCTGTACATGCCGGAAGATTTGATGGAGAAGCAGAAGGATGTGGGAGGGAGTGGTTTCACAATCTACGTAGAAACGGGCTTTCCGTGGCGAATATCGGCATTTACAAAAACCAGAGATTTTCGGGTACAAGAGGGTATTTCCGGAAATCAAAGAAGCGGAAAAAGGATTAAATGTAAGAATTTAGTCAAGTTTTTCGCTTCTATAAAGCGAGAAACTTGTCGATAAAGGAATAGAGTTCTTCAGAACAAAGGAGATAAGGTGACAGATTTTACCAGACTTATGGAGAAGAAGGCGGCTGCCTTAAAAAATATGACAGCGAGAAAAACGGTGCTCCGGTCATTGTTACTGCAGGAATGGGCGAAATGGCGGAACGGATTACGGAAACGGCTATGAAGTCGGGAGTACCGGTCTATGAAGACGATAGTTCAGTCTCTGCTTACGCAGATGAAGCTGGGAGCGGAGATTCCCTGAGGAACTTTTTCAGGCAATTGTAGAAATTTATATTTACTTCCTGGGCTTTTACCGGAGATCCGGAAAAAGACAAGGAGGAAAGAGAAAAGAGGAGAGAAGAAGAGAAAAACGCACTCTTCTTAATAAAGTAGCTGTTTTTACGGCCGGAAGAGGATGGAAATGAAGAGGATGCGGAATCATAATACAGGGATGGCTAAAAGAGAAGAAAGAATTACTTTACCGGGAAATAACGGTAAGGGAGGATCTCTTTTTGCATCTCCTTTTGGAAAAAGGCAGGTGTTTTTACTACTGTGCCTCGTGTTGCTTTTTCAGGGAAAAAGGTTTTTGCCGAACCTCTCCGATTAAAAATATACGAATCAACATTAATTCCAAACTGGAAACAGGAGATTCCCGGGATATTAAAGCTCACGGTGGAAGAGACGGCTTACATGAGGTCGGCGTCGGCGCAAAGAGCAGTCTTTTTACGGTAAGTTCTGCGGAGTGGGGAGGAAGACAGGTCCCCTTTGTCTCTGTCGGAGATGAACTGCAGATGGTGCTCACCTTAACACCGGTAGACGTAACGGAATATTTCTTTTTGGGAGCGTATCAGGCAAGCAGCTTTCATATAGAGGGAGGATACTATGTCTCCTCGAAAAGAGAAGGAGATGACCTGGTTCTCACCGTAAAGGTACGGGCGGTACAGGAAGCTATGATGCTCCCTCTTCCGTGGACTGGAATGAAAGAACCCTCGGAATGGCTTTCTGGAATCCCGGAAAGGTGGATTCGGGTTTCTACCATGTGCAACTGTTCCGAAATGGCAGTCGAATCTATGAAATCGAAAGAGTGGCGGGAAATCAGTATAATTTTTACCCTTATATGACCAGACCCGGTCGTTATCAGTTAAAAGTCAAAACTTTGATCAAGAATGATGCGGAGAAAAATATGCCAGAAACAGCGGCTATACCGAGTCCTCGGAACTGCAAATCGATGATCGGGATGTTTCAGACGGAAAAGGCAGGCTGGGAGACAAGGTTGTAGGCGGAACGGAGAAAAAAATCGGTTGGAATCAGGAAGGGAATACCTATATTTATCGTAAGCCGAGCGGAGAATTCCTGACAGGCTGGGGACCGATTGACGGCTACTGGTATTATTTTCGCCGGATGGAAAAGATGGTAAAGGGTTGGCAGAAGATTGACAACAAGTGGTTCTTCTTTAACTTAAACGGGTCCATGGCCGTGGGCTGGATTAAGGACAACGGGCAGTGGTACTATCTCGTGCCGGATACGGAGGCGGGAAACGGCTTGATAGCCGGAGAACTGCTCCCTGCAGGATGGCATGTTATCGGCGGAAGATACTACTACATCGATCCGGACGGAAAGATGCACAAGGGCTGGGTCTTTGATCAGGGAAAATGGTATTACCTAAAATGAGTTGGAAAAATAGCCTGGAGGGGTTATGTTTTCCGGTTTTGTAGTGCGAAATGAAAAAGACCTACTACTTGAATAAAAATGGAGCCATGGAGACCGGCTGGCTCTAGTATAGACGGAAATTGGTACTATTTTCAGGAGGATAGCGGAGAAATGTTGAAGAACACGACGGTGGACGGCTTCCCTCTGAATGCGGACGGCATATTGGATCAAAAATACTTTTACAAGATAAATGAGGGAGGAAGAGTGATGAAAAAGCAGTGGCAAATGCAGGTGCATCCCGTGGACGGGAAAGAAATGCGGCAGGAAAAAGAGAGACTTAGGGTTTTTGGAACTGGCAGGAAAGATCCATTTTATTTCTGCTTCTCCTTTGGATTTTTGTTTTTCTCTTTCCGAAAAGAGCAAGAGCGGCAGAGTCTTCCGTCATCGAATCCGTGGATATAAACTTCCAAAGTGATTTTTGGAGGACAGGAGGAAAATCCAGTCACCGAATATCACCGTCCAGCAGAACGATGTGGAAATTGCGGATATTCATTATATAAAGAGTTATGACGCCTGGGTGCTCCGGACAGAAGCTCAGAGTGGAAATCTTTTTAGGGCAAAAGGACGGAAAGGTTTTTGCGTGAGTTTAAATCGGGACAAGGTGAAGGTAAACGGTACAAATTATGTGGAAGCTCGGTGAGCGAGAGGAAACCAACTCATGGTGAAAAGCGGACTTTATTCCGAAAATGGCTATGGGAAACGTCCAGTATGCAGCTTGGAATGCAGCGCATACCATGGGAATTTGGCAAAAGGTGCGCTTTGCCCCATCCTATACCGTGACGCTCTATGGAGACAACCAGCTGGTGAAGGAATACACCGGGGTCAAGACGACTTATGTGGACTTTGCGCAGGATATGAAAGACTTATCCAAAGTCTATTATTATGAGGTAAAGTGCCGCTCCTTTTACGGAGGAAGAGAAAAATACTTTAAGGAAGGGCAGTTCGTCACCGCAACAACGGATGAGGTGGAGGAACCGAAAGGGGATAAACCTGCCGATTTGGATGAGGAAGACAATATTGAAGCCTACATCGCGGCAGGAAACGGAGTACTGCCCAATGCCTGGCGCTATGTGGGAAGACACTGGTACTTTATTGATGCACAGGGAAAGGTGAAGAAGGGCTGGCTCGAAAGAGGCGGAGAATGGTTCTTTTGAACAACAGAAGCGGAGCCATGGAGACCGGACTGGTGGAAACCTCTACCGGCAAGTTTGCTTATTTCAAGCAGGACGGGCGATGATCAGCAATACCTGGTTACAGACCGGGCCGGATGTTTGGTACTATTTTGGTCTCGACGGCTATATGTATTACGGCTGGTGGAAGAATTCTGACGGAAACTGGTTTTATCTAAATCAAAATTTAGGCGGAAAAATGCAGATTGGATGGTTGAAGTGGAATGAAAAATGGTATTATATGGATAAAAACGGCGTGATGCAAACCGGCTTCCGGGTCATAAACGGAAAGACCTACTATTTTAATGAATCGGGAGAAATGTTGTTCAATACCACGGTCCAGGGAAAAAGACTTGGAGCGGACGGTGCGGCGGCATAAGAAAGAGAAGAGAAGGCAGGCCTTCCGCTTATTTTTATAGAGCTTGTCGATAGACTACTGTTTAGTATGATTTTTATAGAAAAAGGGTTTTTACAGCATGGCAAATGCGGTTTCCACACAGAACGGAATCCAGGGAGTCCTTAGCGGCGTTCGGAATAATGCCTTACAGACAACGACGCAGAGTGCATCCGGAACAAGCTTTCAGAATGTCCTGTCTTCGGTAGCACAGGGAGCAAGAAAAACGGCGGCCCTTCCCAAGGGTGCAGCACAATATGAAGCTATTTTTGATGAGGCGAGCAGGACCTACGGTGTGTCAAAGTCGCTTCTTCTGGCTGTCGCAAAACAGGAGTCCAACTTCAATCCGAATTCCCTTTCCCATGCCGGAGCACAGGGAATCATGCAGCTCATGCCCGGAACAGCCAAAACGCTGGGTGTAAAAAATGCCTTTGACCCTTACGAAAATATTATGGGAGGAGCCAAGCTCCTTCGGGACAATATCAAGAGCTTCGGATCAGCACTGCTTGCACTGGCGGCATACAATGCCGGTCCCGGAGCGGTGAAAAAGTATGGCGGGGTTCCGCCTTACAAGGAGACACAGGACTATGTGAAGAAAATTATGGCGGATCTGGGAGACAGTGCAAACCGGGTGCAGAGCCATTTTACCTATAAGGGTGAGACATAAGTTCTTCCGGAAGTACTATGGGAGACGACTACACTTCCTTAGGATTAAACAGCGGTGATTTCGGAATTTCCGCAAATTCGTCATTACTTTCCATACTCGGCGGAGCGGGCGGCAATTCTTCTTCTTTCGGGCTTGATGCAATCTTTTGCTCACCGGCGGTATTGCAAAGGGACAGGCAAGAGAAGCGGCAGCGGAGATGGAGATCCTTCACGGTGACAATCGATAAGCAAAGTTTTCAAAAGCCTGCTTTCTCTTTTGCAGATGCAGATGATGATGCCTTCCCGTATCGGTGAAATCGGGGAATAGGAGAAAGAACAGGGATACTTAAGACTTTTTGGATAGAGCAAAGAGGAAGAGAGGAACGAAACAACTCGGATTGAATGAAGGAGCAGGAGATGGTTTACGAGATTGTAAAAAGGCATGGTGCATTGGCAGGAAGGCGATAGGAATATTCCTGTGCTGGTGGAAAAACGGAGATGAAATTCTTCACTTTAAAGGCTATAAGTTTTCAGGATACCCGATTTGTATCGGAGATTGATTTTTATGATTTGCAAAAGGGGCATGATTGTGACATTGGCCGAAGTGGTTATGCGAAAAATCCGGCATTTCCGAAAGTCCCTTACCCCTGGATCAGGGTGTGTGACATCGAGAGGTAGCTTCACATCGTACAGAGACAGAACGATGTACGAGTATCGGTGGCTATGGAACTTCCTTTGTGAAAGAGAGAGGAAAAAGACGATGAGGAGAGTTGCACTTCTTCGGCATTATCAGAAATTTAAGTGCGAGGCGGCATTTTTCATGGAAACGAATGTGCCCTTGAAGGAAGACGATATTGTACGCTTTACTACCGCTTTTTGACAAGATGGATAGAGAACTGAAGCTGCTGGTGGTTTGGATTAAAAGCGGGTGAAAATGGAAGATACGGTTACGGTTTGCGTTTCCTTCGAATGAGCTTTGGGGAAGAAATCGGAAGTCAGAAATCATGTATTCCGTTTAATATTTAAGAACAATAAAAAGATTTAGAGGAAAATAGGGATGAAAGCGAAGGAACGCGAGTTGAACAAGAAAGCGTGGAAGGATAGGAGGTTCTTCCATGTTTTTCCGTTGCTTCAACAGCATTTCGGAAGAGATAAGAAAGGGAAAGAATCAGCATGAAAATATCACAAGCCATGATCGTGAAGAACGAAGAAAAAGAATATCGTACAGGCGCTTTCCTGGGGAAAGGGAGTCGTGTCGGAGCAAATTGTGGTGGACACGGGAGGTACCGATCGAACCGTGGAGATTGCGAAGAGTATGGATGCAAAAGTCTATTTTTTCCCCTGGGAGGATGACTTTTCCAAGGCAAGGAATTTTGCAATCAGTAAATGCAAGTATCCCTGGATTGCCATGCTGGATGCCGATGAATATTTTCCGGAAGAGGATGCGAAGAAAATCAAGTATTATATCGGTCTGATTGATGATAGTCCGAAAGTGCACGGCATTTTAACAGCCATTGCGAACCTCGGAGAGAACGGACAGGTGGAATCCGTGGACAATACCATCCGTCTTTTTCCGGAATCGAAAGGACATTTTTTATCGCCGGGCCATTCATGAACAGCTGACCCTTGCAGGGGGAGAGGACTTTTTCTCCGCAAATTGCAACAAAGATCTTACCGTGATTCATACCGGCTATCAATCCGCTGTTTTCACGGAAAAGATTCAATCCAATCGCAATCTGAACATTTTTGAAGAAAGAATTGGAGAAAATCTGGAAGACTTTGGAAATGCATATTTACACGGGAATAGAATATTCTCTTCGAAAAATGTGGAAAGAAGCTTTGGAGCATTATCGAAAAGTTTATCCGAATATGCCTAAAGATTATGAAAACTATAAGATTATCTTGTCCATGGGTATGGCGGAGCATCTGAATGCCTTTCACATCAGTGGGAGTATGGAAGACAAAGAGCAAGATGGAGGGAGCTGACCCAAAGAAGCGGAGGAGCTTGTGGATTTGGGAGAAAAATCATTCCGGAAGATGCGGATTATCTCTATCAGCTCAGCATTAGCGTGCATTACTGAATCATCGATACGATAAGGTTATTCCGCTTCTTCTGGAGGCGCTCAAGAAGACGGAGGATGTCGGAGAAGGCACGGTTTCGCAAAGATTTCTTGCCGGCATTATCTCCGCTTACGGGATGCTCGCGGATTCTATATGAATACGGGGAACTATAGGAAGCGGTACATTATGCGACGGTTGTCTTAAAAGAAAAACCGCAGGAGGTGGAGATTTTAAGGATTCTGCTTCTTTACTCTATTTGTCCCATACCCTGTGGGAAGAGGGTAAGACAATTTTTACAGCCGATGTATGGAGAGGCGATGTCCTCCGTGGAGATTCTGGCCAATAAACTGTATGCTGAAGCAGCTTCTTCACAGGAATCCCGATAGAGAGGTGATTTGAGAGGAATAGGTGTATGATAGAGATTACAGAGAGAATTCTTCTATGATGAAATTAGAGACGGTTTTATATACCGGGACTGATTAAAGAGCCTGGGAGCGCAGCTCAGTGTTTTATCCGAAATTGACAGAATCTGTCAAAAAATAATATCACGTATCACGTTTATGCAGGAACTTTGTTGGGGGCTGTTCGAGACGGACAGTGTATTCCCTGGGACGATGACCTGGATATTTGCATGTTGCGCGACGATAAAGTTTGCCGAGGTGGTTGAAAGAGTTGCTGGAAGAGCTGACATTTAATTCCATCAGTACGAGATCAGAATAATCCGGCATTGGTTGCGGCAGTGGGGAACTGCGAGTATAGAGCCGTCGGATCGGATATCCGAAAAATATTATGAATTTCTTTATCCGGTATCGGTTGATATATTTGTTTTTGGACGACTTGAGCAAAAGGAATCCGGAGGATGAGAAATACAGGAAAGACATACTACGCGTGCTTTATTCCATGATGGTGTTCATTCAACAAGAGAAGGAAAATAATAACGACTTTCAGTAAAAGAAATCGAGTCGTTGTGAAAATTCAATTTTAATAAACATCAGTCTTTAAAGCCTCAGTTTTCTATCAACTCTTTGATAAGATCGTCCAGAATTTAACGGTGAAGGTGGCAATAGGGGTCTGTTATCTTGCGGATCAGTTGTATGATGAAAAGAAAAACTGGTACTTTAAATACACCATGCAGAAAACAAAAGAATATCTTTCCTGTGGAATACAAGTTCCGGTTCCGGAAGACTATGACACGGTTTTGATGGCAGAATATGGGGATTATCATAAAAAAGTTAAGGTTGGAGGAGACCATGGTTATCCATATTTTAAAAAAAATGAGAAAACTGTCAAAGGAACTTTTCAAGGAAAAATGGTTTGGGATTACGACTTTAAAGAAAAGGATCTGGAAAGACCGGAGTGTACAGTTTCAGAGTATTGTTTTAAAACAGCGGAGTATTTTATTGCCTCACAAAAAAGAGCTTTGAAGCCTTTGTTCGAGGGATTTTTCCATGGTTCTGGCGCTCCTTTCCAAAGCACAGGAAGAGGCAATCACTTTGGAAACACAATAGAACAGAAGAAGGGGACCGGAACAGAGTCGGTTTCCTATATTGAAGAATATTGTGAGGCCCTTTATCATGCATACCAATTGATAAGTGAATTACTGGCAATCGAAGAAAATTCGATGGAGAACTTATCCTCCGCTCTTCGCAAAGATTTGGAAAGAAAACTCAAGAAACCGGGATACTATCTTCGAAAATTACATTCCGCTTTGGAAAAAGAGTTTAAATGGCAGGTAGTATACCGCACTAGCGCCAAACATTTTGACAGCTTAAGACCGCTGATAGACAGCTTATCTGAGGGCGCGAAGATGGAATGTACGATTATTCCGATTCCTTATTTCGACCGTTTGGGTCTTGGAGAATTTTCCGAGATGCACTACGAAGGAGAGAATTTCCCGAAGGGCTATAGCATGACGGATTACAGGAGCTATGATTTTGCGAAAGAGCTTCCGGACTGCATCGTCATCAACTCTCCGTATGATGAATTTAACCATGTTTGGGTGTGGATCCCTTCTTTTACAGTAGAGAAATGAAGAACTATACGAAAAAGGTTGGGTTTATATTCCTAGTTTATCACGGATGAGATTGATCCGAGGATAAAGAGGATGGAAACAGCTTTCAACAATATGGAGTATTATGTGACAGTGCCCGTGTCTTTCATGCCGATTTGACGATTGTGCAGTCGAACTGAAGAAAGCTTATCTTGAAAAAGATAGCACAGTTTGCCGGGAGAGGAATCAGCAGGAAGATGAGCAAAAATATCCGGTGCGGGTCTCTGTCTTTTTAGGAGAGAGAGGGACAGGGTACGATAGCACTAATTTAGCGATTTTTGCTTTTAAAAATAGAAGGAAATAAAAATGAAATTACCAGAGAATATGAGGAAGTACGTAACGGGTTCTATATTCCCGGATGATAAAAGAGAGGACATGGGGATGCTCGCACTGACCATACTTTCCGAAATAGACCGGATTTGTAAAACATGGAATTCAATATTATATCAGCGCAGAACCCTACTGGGAGCTCGTTCGCGAAGGAGAATTCATTCCCTGGGATGATGATTTGGACATTATTATGCTTCGGGATGATTTTAATAGGGTTCTGGAGTATAGCAAGTCGGAGCTCGGACGAATTGATGATTTAGCCTTTGAGATAGTAAAGATTGCAATGGATATTTGGCTGCAGGGGATTCCGGAAATGAAATTCCGGTCGGAAATTCTTCGGAAATACTGTGAGTTCCATATCCCGCAGGAGTAGATGTCTTTGTATTGGACGATCTGGCAAAGAATCCGGAAGATGAAGAATTTAGAAAAGATGTTTTACGGATGTTATATACCATGATTGGACTTGTTGAGGTCGAAAAAGAGAAATCCCGAAGCTTTTTAAAAGAACTGGAGAAGGTAGAAGAACTTTTGGAGGTTCAGTTTGATGGAACAGTCCCTCGCGCCACAGCTCTAGGACGTTTTTTCTACAGGGTCTACAGGAGTTTAACGAACCGTAGACATGGTGGCCTATCTTTAGCTTATCAAATGCATCATGAGAAGACAAAATTTCCCAAAGCGCATTTCTGGGAAGTAAGCAGATTTTTATTTTGTAATCAGGGAATTTTCCAGCCCGATAGACTATGATACCGTTCTGAAAGTGATTTATGAGATTATAAAAAGCCTGTAAAGCGGGTGGAATTCACAATTATCCTTATTTCAGACAGTATGAAGAGCGGCTCAAAAGCACTTTGGAGAAAAGTGGGTATTCAGCTATCAGTTTAAGGAAGAGGATTTAGAGTCGTCCGAATGTAGAGAACTTAGAGAGATTCTCTTCAAAACAGTGGACTCTTTCCGGGAAAGGCAGAAAAGATTCTGGAAGCATATGAGAAGAAGAATTTTCTCTTTTTGCATACCGTTCTTCCGCTTGTCAGGAAGAGGCGATTGCCCTGGGAAATGCCATTGAAGTGAAAGAAGGAGGGGATGCGAATCGGTTTCTGTTTTGAGCAACACTGAGAGTCCCTCTATCATGCTTATCAGGCCTTGGAAGAGTATTGCACAGCTGATGAAAAAGAATTGACCGATGCTGTCCGAATCCGAAAGCAACTGGAAAAGGATGCTGAAGAAGTTGGGATCCCATCTTAGAAAGGTACGACAGACTCTGGAAGGAGAGTTTAAGAGACAGGTTGTCTTTTTGCCGCACAGTGCCAGCATTTTGACAGTCTTCGTCCTTTAATTGATGCTTGCGTGCGGAAGAAGATGTGGATGTAAGATTATTCTATTCCGTATTTTGACAGATTGGGAGACGGAAACTTTTCGGAAATGCACTATGAAGGAAAAAGGAATTTCCTGGAAGGCTATGAGATTACGGATTACAGAACTTATGATTTTGCGACGGAACTTCCGGACTGCATCGTTTTGAATTCTCCCTATGATGAGGAATCGGTTTGAGTGTGTGATTCCTACTAGCAGAAAAATGGAAAAACTATACGAGAAAAATTGGTCTATATTCCTCCTTTGTTACGGACGAGATTAACCTGAAGGCGGAGGAAGATGGAAAGGCCTGGAAATATAGGAATATTACGAGACTAGTTCGGGATTTTTCTACCGACCCCACCATCGCAGATCGGAAGATGAAGAAAGCGTATCTGGCAAAACTGCCTGTTTTTGCAAAAAGGCGAAAGGTGCAAGAAGATGCGGAAAAATTTCCGAGCGGGATCTCCTGCCCTTAGGGAAAGAGAAGGGCAGAATCTTGTGAGAAGAGTTCAGACGTTTTCTGTTAAAGAAGCAGTAAGATGGAAAGGAGTATTATGGAGTTTACAAGAGATTTTTCTATGATGAAGTGCGTAATGGCTTTTTATGTTCCCTGGCATCGTGAAGAGAGCATGGGAGCAGAACTTACGATTCTTTTCAGAGATAGACAGAATCTGCAAAAAGCATAATATTCCTTATTATTTAGGGTCACGGAACTCTCCTTGGAGCGGTACGGGATCAAGGATTTTATTCCTTGGGATGACGATATAGACATCATGATGTTTCGATGAGATGATTATCGTTTTCACTCAATCTTTAGAGAAAGAACTTCCCAAAGAATTGGAACTGCTTTCTATTGAGAAAAAGATAGTGAATTCAGAGGTTTAAATGCAGTCATAAGTATGACAAGAGAGCGCTTTCAAAATGATATTTTTCAGAAATATTGTGCTTTCTCGTATTGTACATTTGTAGATATTTTTGTATTGGATGAACTTGCCTATACAGAGGAAGAGGAGTCATACTGAAGAAGTTTATTTCGTTTGCTCCTTAAAATCATTGATATTATGAGAGAAAAGGGTGAGCAAAGTGAAGCAGTGGAGGAGGAATTAAAAAGAGCAGAAGAGCTCTTTTCAAGTACGATTTGACAGGAATGTGCTCTGGAAGGACAGATTAGACAATTTATGGAGCGAAGCTTCCAGTGCTTTTAATGGAAGAGGGAGTCGCATTGCAACGATGCCGATTTATATGATGCGAGGATCAGCGTACCCTGTTAAGGCTTTTGATACAACAAAATATCTTCGCTTTTGCGGGAAAGAGTTTCCGGTGCCGGGTGATTACGAGAAAATTCTTGAAATTGACTATGGTGATTATAGGAATAACGTGAAGGCGGGGGGAGAGCATGATCTATCCTTTTTAAGACACAAGAAGAAAATGTAAAACACGAATTGGGAGAGCAGTGGATTTTTGAATATTGCTTTTCAAAAGAAGATTTGGAAAGAGAAAAAGTAGAGAGCTGCAGGGAACTTGTGCTGAAAACGGCGGATCAGTTGCTGGATGCCCAAAAGAAGCTTGTGGAGGATTATCTTCGGAGAACACCGGCGATGTCCTGTCTTCCTTTCAGCACGACAAGCTGCAGCCATTGCCCTCAGGAGATCTTATTGAGCAGAAAAGAGGTGAGGGACGGATGCGGTTGCTCTTTTAGAGCAATACTGGGAAGCCTTGTTTGAAGCTTACCAAAGTCTGCACGAAAGCAAGTTGAAAGAGGAAGAACAGGATTCAGGAGTTTCCTCGGAAGAAAAGAAGGAATTGTGTGAGAAAATACAAAAACCAGCTTCTTTTTCTCAAGCATCTACACAGCACACTGGAAAAAGAATGGAAGAAAGAGATTGTTTTCTTAGTCCACAGTACCAAGTTTTTGACAGTGTCCGACCCTTGATTGACGCTTTGCAGGATGCGGGTGATGCGGATTGTAGACTTATGCCTATTCAGTACTTTTGATTCAGGAGAGATGGCAGTAGTAAGATACATTATGAAGGAAAGAATTTCCGGCAAAGTATCAAATTACGGACTATCAAAGTTAGGACTTTGCAAAGGAAATCGGACGTCATCGTTATCAACCTCCTTATGATGACTATAATTCTGTTTGGACAGTGAACCCTTTTTTCTATAGTAAAGAAATGAAGAAATTTACCGGAAAAGCCGATCTATATTCCTCGGTTTGTGACTTGACGAAATCGACCCGCAGAGCAGAAGAAGACGGGAAGAGCTTTTTACAATATGAAGTACTATGCGATGGTTCCTGGGTCTTTCATGTCGACTCACCATCGTAGCAGTCGGCAGGCAATGAAGAAAGCCCATCTTGCAAAGATTGAAAAGTTTTTACGGATCGGAAGTTCGGAAAAGATGGAAAAAGAAGATTTTCAGGTATGACCCTGTCTCTCGGTGAGAAGAAAGGACAGGGGACGAAGGAAGTTTTGAGGAGTTCAAAAAGTTTTTGCAAAGATAGGAAAAACTTGAGGAATGAGAGATGCGAGAAGAAGAAAGAAACAGATAGTCTCCTTATTACAGTGCTATATGAGGCACATTCTCACGATTCGAGAGGAATGAGAGGAAGGAGGCGAGGAAGCCATCTCCCTTTGGTGCTTTGTCAGGAAGGCATGGAAAAGATAGAGCGGATACGGAACAAGAGCTTAACGGAAAGACGGAAAGAGAAGCACTGTTTTTCTCTTACCAGAGACGCTTTATTCCTGCTATCTCATCTCTGATTAAGACGGAAGAGGAAGAAGGAGAAGAGAACTTGAGATAGTTCGGCTATTGATTCCTCAACAGCATCGTGCGCAAAGCGTGCAATATCCCACTTTAGACAGGGCGGAATCCTGTTTTTCTAAAATTGAAGAGGACAATTGCTTCCATTCCATCCAAGAGCTTACATTTGTTTCTTCCCTATAAGGCATCCATGTGGGATAGTATGGAGTCGGTGTATTTTGCGGCGTTACAGGATCCTTCCTGTGAAGCGCTGGTGATGCCGATTACATATTATGAGAAAGAGGATGGAAAATTCGGAAAAGCGAATCAATGAGAGGGCGAGTTTCCAAGTGAAATCAAAACCATAGATGAGGGATTTTCCCTGAGGAAGAACATCCGGATGTCATTTACATCCACAATCCCTACGATGATATATATTTTGACTTCCGTCGATCCGCGCTATTATTCCTTTCATTTAAAAGACTATACGGAAAATTTGGTTTATATTCCTTACTATACTGACTATGGGAAAGGCCGGATTCGGTTCTTTATTTATGCCTGTCTACCGCTATGTGCATCACATTGTGGTGCAAAGTGAAGAGCACAAACAGAGACTCCGAAAGAAGTGCAGGAGAAAGCGCGTATACTCGGCAGTCCGAAACTGGACAGAGCTTTTGGCCTATAGCTCAGAATCCGCCGGAGATGCCGGGAAGACTGGAAGAGAATTGCCGGAGGAAGGAAGCTATTACAACACCGTTATCGAAGAAAATGTTAGAATCCGAGTCCTTCCTGCAGAAGATGGAAGAAGTTTTCAGCTTGTTTAAAGAGAATCCGAAAATACTGTCTTTATGGCGCCCGCATCCTTTGATTGGAAAGCAGTTTTTGCGGTAGACACAGCATACAGGAAGCGTTTTCTGAACTGAAGTTAAGATATCTCACAGAGGAAATCGGAATCTATGATCTTCCAGAACCGAAAGAGTCTGTTATATCTTCCGTTTATCTGGGAGATGAGACAAGCTCTATGGCGGCACTCTTCCTTGCAGCAGGAAAACCGCTCTTTATACTGGATAGTACGTGATATCGGAAGAAAAGAAGTGCGGGAGAGCGAAACAGGGAGAGTCGGGAAACGGGGAAAAGAGGCTTTACAGCGTATTTTTCTCAGCCTCTTCTATAGGATGAAAAGGCAACGTTTTGCCCTGTCGTGGGAAAAAGGATCTGAAGGAAGCGCTTGTCTACGAAGGAAGATTTTTATTAATGGGGCAGTTGGAAGGAGACAGACTCCGCATTCGAAAGCTTCGCCTTATCGGAGTGGGGGATTCCGGAAACAGGGCACTGCAGTGGACCGATTCCGGCAGATGAATACGGAGAAGCTTATTTTTATGAGGGCAGATGGATTCTGACCCGAGGGCAGGCAATCATTTTCTGATTCTGGAAAAAGGGAAAGAGCCGAAGAAGCTTCCTTCCCGAAGGAGGGTGTAAACCCTGATGCCTCGAGCGGGAGCTATCGAGGCGGGGAATATCTCTTCTGCAACGGAGAACTATCCTTCGACGTCCGATTTTTCACTTAAACCTATGGGATTAAAGAGCTGAAAAGAAGGAGTCTTCACGAGGAGAAAGATGGAGAAGCTTTTCCGAAAAAGGGAGAAGAGATATAGCGTAGAATTCTGTTTCCGGTGGAGGAACTGATTTCCGGTTTTCTGCCCTGGCGGAGTTTTTTTCCCACGGCTTACAGGAAACTGCATTGTACAGTCTTTCGGATTATTTGAGGAAAAGACCGCTTCTCTATGCTTTTAATGAGGATGATTCTAAAAGAAAATTGGAGGAGCTTTCGTACTATGTCGGTTCTTCCGGGAAAGCAATCTATGCATTTTTAAAGCCATGCTTAGCGGAGAAAGAAGAATAATCGATTTTGTTTTGGAAAATGAGTTTATAAAGGAGAATGATGGAGTTTGACAAAGAGAGTTTTTCTATGAGGAAGTGCGAGACGGTTTCTACATTCCTTCTATAATGAAAAGAGCCTGGGGAGCGGGTCTTACCATTCTGTCCGAAAGTCGACAGGATTTGCAGAAAATACTGAAATTCCGCTATTAGCAGGCTATGGGACTTTACTCGAGGCATGCGTTCTCACGTCCTTTATTGCCTGGATGACGATATTGACCTTATGATGTTGCGGTCCGACTATAATCGCCTTTCCGTAGCGGAAAAGGAACTTCCGGAAGAGCTTTTGCCCTGGATTCTTTAGAAACGAATCCGGATTTTGGGATGAACTGCATTGTTCGATCTGCGACACTCTGTTTTCATCCGAAACTTTTCCAAGTATCAGGAATTTCTACCATGCTTTTTGTGGATATTTTTCCTTGATGAACTGGGCGAGGATCCGGAAGAGGGAAGACAGAGAGACAATAAAAGTGCATCTGCTTTTTCAAATGATGAAAAAAGGTAGAGGGAGAGAAGGGAGCCGGAAAAATGGGAAGAGGAGTTAAAGAGATAGAGAAACTTTTTTCCGTACAGACTAACCGGAGTCAATCTATCCTTACCCAGCTAAGCGGAGTTAATGGACCGGTCATCAAGAGTTCAATGGGCGGGGAGGAAATACTGACCTTTTATGCTGCTATACATGATGCGAAAGGACCGGTATCCGCGGGAAGTTTTTGAGAAGAGAATGGGTTCCCTTTTGCAACACTTCTTACCGATCCTAGTGGTTATGACAGACTTTTTGCAGTGTACATAGGGATTACCATAGAAGGTAAAGGCAGGCGAGAGCACGATTATCCTTATTTTAAAGAGAAAGAGCAGGAGCTCACGGAGATGCTCAAGAGAGCGCTTTTAGTTATGCGTTTTAAGCAGGAAGACCTGGAAAGACCAGAAGGTTCAAAGCTTTTGAGATCTAACTTTTCTTACGGCAGACTACCTTCTGGAGAAAAAAGAAATCTTTTGAGTGCGCTAGAGTTCGAGACGAGGCAATGCCTCTAGCACTTTCCGAACTCCCCCTTTGCAGGAGACCAATTTCTCGGGACAGCCATAGAGCAGAAAAAGGGAAGAGGAAAAGAATCGGGCTATATTTGGAAAGGTTGCGAGAGCCCTATACGAGGCTTATCTTTAGCTGCAGGAAGGACTTTCGGAGATGCATCGAGAGATTGGTAGCGGCAGGATCAGCTTTGCAATGGAAACAGCTTGCAACGGACGTTGATAAAGGGGAACTGCCTTAAGGACTTAAAAAGAGGGTGCTGGAGCGCGATTGCAAGAGACAGGTCGTTTTTCTTCGCACAGCGCAGCACTTTGCAACCTACGTCCCGCTCATTGATGCGTTACCGGGAGAGAGAAGACACCGGGAAGAAGCTGATGCCCGATTCCTACGTTTTGACTCGTTTGGGAGACGAGTCTCACGGACTGCATTATGAAGGAGAATTTTCCCGAAAGAATACTCCATTGCGGATTACAGAAGCTATACTTTTGTAGCGAACGCCGGACTGCATCGTCACAGAATTTCTATGATGCCTTTTAACTGGTCTGAGCGTGGATCCTTTTTCATAGTGAAAAGTTCAATATACGAATAAATTGGTCTATATTCCCCGATTTTGTAACGGACGAAAATTGATCGCAGAATCCGGAAGACGGAAAAAGCCTTTTCACAATATGCTACTACGTGATCGTTCTGATATTCATGGATTACACGATTGTGCAGTGGAAGGAATGCGAGAGCGGTATCCGAAAAGATTTCCCGAGTTTTTGGAGGGAAGAAGAAAAACCTGAAGGAAAGCAGAAAACGGGGATGAGTCTACAAAGAAAAGATGCCTGCCTTAAGGAAAGAAGCATAGACGAGCTGTTTATCTACAAATGATGCAGCAAGAAAATTCTATAGGCAATAGCCCTGCCAATCTCCTTGGAAGAAAGAGGGACGACGTTGAAGGAGGCGGATTGTGTACTTTCTGCGCACTCGCTTTCACGTGAGCAGGAAAGTAAGAAAAAGAGAAAGCAAAATACTGTGGGAAGGGGGATTTATTTAAGGAACTTGGCAGCAGATTTCTTTTATGATGAGGTGCGTGATGGATTCATATACCCGATGATGAAGAGACATAGGGCACTGAAGTATGAAGATTCTATCTGGAGATTCGACAGAATCTGTAAAAATATGATTGTACACTATTTTATCCGAAAGTGCAGGGAACGCTGCTCGCAGTGCTGTCGGAGACAATTTATTCCCTGAGATGCTGAGTTTGGATGTCAATATGTTGAGGATGATTTACAAAAGTTTTCGCAGTGGTGGAGGGCGAGATTAATATCGAGTTTGACATGCTTTCGTATGGCCACAAGATGGAGAGGAAAGATAGAGATTATCTAGCCACTGGCTTTCGATTTCAGAGGTAGGAGTTCCTCTGCTGAAAGCCTTTGCGTGACATTTATGCCAAATCTCTATCCTGCGATAGAGTCCGATATTTTTATTTTGGACGATCTCGCAAAGGACCGAAGAGGTAGAAGTCTCGTCGTGAAGAAGTATTGAAGATGCTGACGATTATGATTGTACTTCCTGTTGAGCAAACGGAGTCGAGAGAGACGCTTCCAGAAAGAGGTTCGAAAGCTATTGAGGAGCTGGTTCTGTTTCCATTTTACGGAGGAAAGAAGAAATTTTCTTCCGGGCTGGCAATCATGCTTTTCATGCATTTTGTCAGTTAGTGCATAACGGAAGAAGAGAAGAAGGGCATATCTTCCCTATCAGCTGTATCATCCGAAAGCAGAAATTTCCAAAGAAACGCACGCGGGAGACAGATTTGCTTTTATGCGCGTATCCGTTTCCTGCACCTGTCGATTATGATACCGGTTTTAAAGGGTGATTTGTGGGAATTATCGAAAAGCTGTGGGTAAAGCCGAGAGGCGCAATTATCCCTATTTTAAAAAGTATGAAAAAGCAGCTTCACGCGTTACTGAAGGAGAAGTGGTTATTCGACTATGTTTCAGAGAAGGATGCTTGAAAGAACCGCGCTGACAGAAAATTTCGAAATCTGGCAGGCAGTTTGCAGATTCTCCTTTGTACTGGGGAGCAGGAACCGGAGAAAGCGTTTTCGGAAAGGAAGTATGATGCGGTGCTGGCGCTACAACTAACTTTGCAGGAACGACTCAGTGATACTCTGGAAACGCTTGGTAGAGGAAAGAAAAGGGTGAGGGGATCGAAAGTGTTTGCATCTTCTAGGAAGGGCGCTGGCGGATCAGCTCTTTCCACCTGCACTCTTCCTTACCTGGCAGCTGCAATCATTTCCGCTTTATGGAAGAGAGTAAGAAATGCAGCTCTGGAAAGACTTAGACTTCTGCAGAACTGCGGCACGGCGCCTGAGAAAGAAATTAAAAGACCTGGGTCATTTTCTCCGCACTGAGTGCAAAGCGCTGCGATGAGCAACTCGTCCGCTCAATATTGATGCACGTTACGGAGAGAGAAGACACGGAAGTAAGAAGCTGATGCCTATTCCTAACTTTGATTGTTTGGGAGACGAAGTCTCTCGGATGCATTATGAAGGAGAATTTTCCCCAAAGAATACTATTACGGACTATGAAGCTTCCATACTTTTGCGAGCGGAACTGCTGGACTGCGTATCGTCACGAACTCTATGACGCCTTTGTAACTCCGGGTTTGAGCAGTAGACCACTCTTTTTCTATAGTGAAAAGTTAAAGCAATATACGAATAAATTGGTCTATATTCCTGACTTTGTAACGGACGAAATTGTCTCAAGCAGAAGAAGACGAAAAGGCTTCTATAAGCTAGCTACTATGTGATTGTTCCTGAATCATCCATGCGATTACACGATTGCAGTCGAAGAATGAGAAAGCGTATCCGAAAAGATTTCCCGATTTTTGGAGAGGAAGAAGACTTGAAGAGAACGCAGAAACGCGGGATAGCTACAAAGAAAAGAAGCTTTGCCTTGAATAGGAAAGACGTCTGTGCAGATGAGAGAAGAAAATTATAGTCATGGTTCCCTTGTCTTCTTGGAGAGAAGGCGGGACAGGGACGAAGGAAGTGGCAGAAGCGATTTCGGAAGAGTGATGGAAGAGCTGTGATAGCTCCACATCGAAGAGTGAAAATGAGAAAAGAGGAGGCACTACGATGCAATGGGAAAAGGATTTCTTTTATGATGAAGTGACGGATGCTTATATTCCCTGGCATGATGAAGAGAGGCATATGCAGAGTTGAATGCTCAAAAGGAAATCGATAAAATATGCCAAACATCGGATTTCTATTTATAGCCCGAACTCTTCTTTGGGTGGTCAGGGAGGGGGACAGTTCATTCCCTGGGATGATGATGTACATTGAGATGTTTCGAAAGGACTACCTGAAATTTTTAAGTGTTGTCAAGAGCTTTGGACAGAGCTCCTATATTAGGGCCCATAGAAGTGAATATAGAAACGGCGATGTTTATTCTGGCGGTGGGACTTAGAGAGGATGTGATGTCTCTTCCTACGCTTGAAAAGTACTGCTCCCTATAAAGTGGAGATTGATATTTTCTACGTTGGATGAACTTTCGATAAAGAAGAGGGAGGAGCGATACAGGAAAGTTCTAACCATGCTACAGTTTGAATAACAAAGCTATTTGAAGGGAAAAGCAGGGAGGATGTAGAGCTACTTTTGAAAAAAGCTGGAAGGGTTCTCCACTCATTTCTGACAGAAACCTGTCTTTGAACCTTCAAATCAAAGGGCCTGATTAACCGGTTTTTCCAAGAATTCACGTGAACGATAGAAAAATATAGTGATTTTCCCCACCACCATTTATTAGGAATTGTTGCTTTTCCCGAAAGCCTATGAAAGCACAATATTTCTTCCCTTTGAATACTTTCGGTAGCGAAGGTCTGAAATGCGACTTTGTTCCGAAGTATGGAGACTGGCATAAGAAGAGCAAGTCAGGAGAGGATCATACTTACCCGTACAGAAGAGTCCGAGGAGCGAGTTTCTCATATCTACCTGCTAAGGCGTTTTCCGGAATATTCGTTTCAGAAAGAGAGTATGAACGAAAACCCCGTCCGGAGCCTAGGGAACAGTATCGGATTCTTGACGATTTTCTTTTGGAGGAGAGGAGAGGAGTAGAACTGTTCCGAGGAGAAGATATGCATATCAATCCCTTCTTGCAACGTTACAAGAAACGACTATGCTTTACGGGAGAACTGCTCGAGGAAAAAGGATAGGATGATGGAACCATCGCATCTTTATTGAATCCTATTGTGAAATACTGTACCAAAAAATATCAGATGTATCATCTCCGAAGAAAAGAAGGAAGAGATGATGGAGGAAGGGACCGTTTCTCTTTCTCAAGGCATTAAAAGATAGAGTCAAGAAGAGCGAGTACAGGTATCTTTCTTTTCATAGGGCAAAAGACTTGCTGCTTCGCCCTGTTGGTCGATGCACTGCGAAGGAAAATGTGGCTTGTAAGATTATCCGATTCTATTTATGATAAAGCAGTAAATGGAGCATTCACGGAAAATGCATTATGAAGGCGAATTCCGAGGAATACGCCATTACGGATTATAGTAAGCTATGATTTTGAGAAGGAACTTCGGACTGTATCATCATGAATTTCCTATGACGGAATATAATCCTGTCCATAGAGCCTGCATTTTTACAGCAGAAATCTGAAACGATTTATGGGAAAAAGTGATTTATATACCCTGGTTTGTGACAGATGAAATTGATCCGGAGAATCCGGAAGACAGGAAAAGCTTTCACAATACAAGTACTATGACTGTTCCCGGGTATTTCTATGCGATTACACCATAGTGCAGTCGGAAGTAATGAAAAAGGCGTATCTCGTAAAAATTCCTTCAATTTTTGGAGGAGGAAGAAAGGCTGGAAGAATAGAAGCGGAGGATGCACTGGATGAATGCAGATGAGGTATTTAGTAGAAATGTGTAAGAAGATTCTCGGCAGGCGATCCTTGCTTGGAGAAAGAGGGCAGGGAGCGAAGGAAGAGTAGTTTGTAGAAGTATTGAACAATTCATTTGAGAAAGGAGAATAGGAGAGAGGAATAGTTTATGAACTTGCAGCAGATATGATGAAGTGCGGGACGGATTCTCATATCCTCGGCATGATGAAGAGAGCATGCAGAGTATGCAGAGTTTTTAACCGAATTGATCAGAATCTTGTAAAAAATATGCCATAACGTATCATATCAGTGCCGGAACTTTGCTAGGCGCTGTGTCGGGAAGGGAAACTTTATTCTGGGATGATGATATCGATATCATTATGCTGAGGGACCTTTTCGAGGTTTCAAGAGGTGGTTAGTAAGAGAACTTCCTGGAAGTGACCTTTTATGGAGACTGTGGAGGCGGATTATAGCGACTGTTTGCTACCTGTAGGGTGTGGGAGAGATGCGGTTTCGAGAGAAAGTACTGGAGAATTTTGTGAATTTCCTGATCCGGTTGGAGTCGATGTTTTGTGTACTGGATGACTTCAAAAGACCCCGAGAAAAGAAGCGCAGCTGGAAAGAAAAGTTGGATGTTTTATTTGATTTGCATTGATAGAGTGGAGAAAGGAAAAGAGAGTGAGGAAAAGCGCTACAGAAGACTGACGGCAATCCATTGAGAACTTGCATAAAACATTGATACGAGCAGAAAAGCTGCTTCCGGAACTAGTACCGTGTTTTTCAGCGAAATTTGTCCAAGAGTTTAATGGAGAAGGAGAGAAGTGCTATCTTCCCTTTCAGCTGTATCATCCGAGACCTGCTTTCCCGAAGAAGGTTTTCTGGGGAACAAAGAGCGCCTGCTTTTGTGGAACTTCTTTTTGCCTGTACCGAAGGATGATGACATAGTGTTGAAGGATTTATGGAGAGTACCGTAGGGTTGCGAAGGCGGGCTGGGAGACTGCTATCCTTATTCTTAAGAAGTACAGGAAAAGACTGAAAGATTTACAGGATAAGTGGTTCTTGACTATGCTTTCAGGAGAAAAGATCTGAAAGACCGCGCGTAGAGAACTCCGGATAGTTGCCATGCAGTTTCTGATCTTTGTGCTAAGGAAGAGGAACTGAGAAAGTGTTTTCTGAAAGGAAATATGGGCAGTTCTTTCCGCGCTTCCGTTCTCTCCAGGAGCGTGCCCGTAATGCTCGGAGCCGCTATAGAGAAAAGGAAGGGTGAGGGGACGGAAAAGTGTCCACCTCTTGGAAAAGCTTCTGTGAAGCACTCTTCAGACTCCACTCTTCTCATACGGAACGTGCTTGCTTATCGGAGACACCTCGCCAGAAGAGAAGAACGAGCTGGAAGAGAAGAAGAACAATCGGAAAAGGATCTCAAAAGCAATCTACCATTGTAGAAAAAATAGTAAAGAACAGTTGGAAGGACTTTAGAGGCTCTACAGAACCCGCATGCGACTCTGGAAAAAGAAATCGAAGACAGGTTGTTTTTCTTCGCACAGTGCAAAGCATTTTGCAAAGTTATTCGTCCGCTCATCGATGCTGCGGGAGCGAGAAGATTGGAAAGTGAAAGCGATGCCAATTCACTTTTCGACCGAATGGGAGATTTTGAGCCTTCGGAGATGCATTATGAAGGGGAGAATTTTCGAAAGAATACCTGATTACGGATTATAGAAAGCTATACCTTTTTGGCGGAACTTCCCGGACTGCATCGTCATGAATTCCTCCTTATGATGCCTTTAATCCGGTTTGAGTGTGGATCCTTTTTCTATAGTGAAAAATTAAAGCAATATACGAATAAAATTAGTCTACATTCCCTGGTTTGTGACGGACGAAATTGACCCTCAGCTAGAAGAAGACGGAAAGCTTTCTACAATATGCGTTACTATGTGACTGTTCTCGAGTATTCCATGCGATTACACCATAGTGCAGTCGGAATATGCGAGCAGCTTTTATCTCGAAAAGATTTCTCGATTTTTGGAAAAGGAGATGGAGACAAAAGCAGGACATCGCATAGCCTACGAAGAGAAGAAGCCTGTCTTACCAGGAAAGAAGTCTGGATGCATGATGCAGAAGAAGATTTTCGTGCGTAGGGCTCTGTCTTCTTGGAGAGAGAAAGAGGGTGAGGAACGAAGGAAGTGAGTAGAATCATTGAAACAGATTCTTTTTGAAAAGAAATAGAGATTGGTAGATTTCAGTTTTCGCAGCCGGATTTTTCGGGAAAATTTGTATGGAGAAACTCCCGTAGGGGAGAAAAATGAGGACGGAAGATATGCGAAAGAGAGAGAGCAGCTTTCTCGTTATCACAGTCTTATGAGGAAGTACATTCTACATTGCGCAGCTTTATTACGGAGGGAAGAGGAAAGAAGCGACTCTTCTTGTGCTGTGCCAGAGGGAATGGAGAGAAATAGAAGGGGAAGTGCGGGCGAATTCCGATAGAGAGCCGATGGGCACGGACTCTTTTACAGTATCAGGAAGCCCTCTTTCGTACGCATCAGGCGCTCTCGATAGTGGAATCGAGGAATGGATTTTTGCAAATAAGGCGAATCTGTTCTATTTTCAGATTAGGGATGGATAGAGAGACAGCAGTCCATAGTCTGATTCTATTCTTGCCCTATAAAGCTTCCATGTGGGACAGCATGGAGTCTATTTATCTTGCGGCAAGAGATCCGTCCTGACGAAGCGCTGGTTATGCCGATTAGCTATTTTGAAAGAGCGGAAGGAGGGCAGTTTTCGGGCGAAGCGCTAGAATGAGAGGGAGAAATTTCGATGCATATTCCGCTTATCACGGGAAGACTTTTCGATAGAGGAGGAACAACCGGACCTGATCTATATCCATAACCTTTATGATGACGCAAATTTAGTCACTTCCTGTGCATCCGCGCTACTACTCTTTCCAATTTAAAGAAGTATACCGAAAATCTGGTTTATGTCCCTTTATTTTACATGTGACGACGTGCTGGAACCTGTGGGCAGAAATTTTCGCGGCTTTCCTGTGAGATTACATTGTTGGACAAAATGAGGCACTATAAACTGTTTCCCTGAAGTGACAGGAAAATGCGTAGTGCTGGAACTCAAGTTTGATGCGGCAGCAGAGCTTAAAAACGAAGAAAATAGAGCTCCGCCTGCGTGGCAGGAAATTGCGAGGAAAGAAGCTATACTATTACAATACGAGTTTGATCTGTATGCTGGAGAATCCTGACGGATTTCTGTAAGATGGAAGAACTTTTCGCTCTTTTCAAAGACCATCCTAAATATTGTTCTTTTGTGGCGTCCTCATCCCCTGTACTGGAGAATACTTTCCCTGACGATGAAGAGGGAGTTTTGCCTGTTTTCCAACAGTTAAAAGGAGAAGCTTTATTACGGAAAAATGGGAATTTATGATGATCTGGCGGAACTGGATAGGGCGATAGCTCTGTCCGCCCTCTAGCGCTATTGGGATTGGGGAACTTCAATACCTCTCCTTTAATGTTGCGGAGAAAACCGCTAGTGATGCTGATTATGCCCTCTTCAGAAAATATGAGCGGAATGAAAGTTGTGGCTGCTTTTTAGTATTTTCCCTGCTTGTTTTGCCGAATACATCCCAGGAGAAGAAGAAGCACTGGTACTTGAAGGGAGATTCTACTAAAAGAGCGCAAAGATAGAGGGAGACTCTTTTCTGGATAGAAGCTGGGATTTAGCTGACTGGGGACTCCGTCAGAAGAAGAGAAAATCCCTGGAGATGAGTACAGAGCTATTTTGAGCATGGTCGTTGGATATTCTTTGTCCCAGGGCTCGGGGACATTTTCTTGTGCTCTGAGAAGGAGCTCCTCAAAAAGTGGAACTCAACATGTCCTATTGAGCTGGATGCATTTTATGAGGCTATCAGGAAGGGGAGTATAGATTCTGCAAAGGCGGAAAACTATCCCTGTGATATTCGGTTTTCTTTAAAAACCTTGTGTGCTCGAAGAGACGGGACAGAAGAGGGAAAACTTATTTATCATATTTCGAAGAAGAACTGGAAAAAGTGGAAGGTAGAGGCGGCTACAGGAGGAAGAGACTGATTTCCGGATTTCTGCCGTGGAGGCATTTTTCCTATGGATTGCAGGAGAATGTAGCTGTGCACTGCAGGATTTTCTTCGATAAACCGCCTTCCGTCCCCTTTGGTACAAGGCAGCGTTTTCCCACAGTAAGATAAAGGACATTTGCGGGTAAAATATCGGCACTGCCGGAGAGAAGATTCATGCTATTTTCAGCGTATCGCGCTGTGGATGACAAAAATAGGAAATAGAGAACAGGAGAACATAGTGATGAAAGCATTGATTTTAAATTCCGGGAAGGGAAGTCGTATGAGATTTAAGCAAGAATCATCCCAAGTGTATGACGGAAAATAGCCAGTATGGAGACTCATCCTGAGCCGACAGCTTTCGACAGATTGAGGACCTATGGCATAAAAGAGGTTTGCTGATTACGACACTACCCTTTGAGGACAAGTTGATTCACTATGTGGAGAGCCTGAGCCTTGATTTGAATACTGTTTTGTGCGGAATCCTTTTGCGCGAAACAAATTATATCTATTCCATTTATCTGGCACGAGAAGTCCTGAAGGATACGGACCTACTCTTAATGCACGAGATCTCGTTGTGGAAAATGATGTTTTCTGATTTCATGGAGTATGAAGGCCCCTCATGGCAGGAGAGTACAACAAAGGAGCCTGGAAAGGGACCTTTTAAGGCGGAAGTCGAAGATGGAAAAATCACGAAGGTGGGAGCTTTATTGCTTTTGAGCACTGCCTTCAGTCGCAGCCGCTCTATAAAGCTTAAGAAGGAGGACTCGGGGGACTTTGGCTCGCAATCAAAGCTGCATTTTGCGAGAGAGGATGAGGGAGAGACGAATTGGAAGAAGCTAGTAGCGGAAGAAGCTTTAAATACCGTGCTTTCTCAGCTTTTCGCTTCGCTTCTATGATGCGGAAGAGAAGCTTTGCAGGAGGTGGACAATCCGGAGGATTTGACTGTGGTTTCCTCCTGCTTCGTGCCATTGAAAAAGAAGACGGTTTATCTCAGCTTTTCAACGGATATCTTTGCATAACGGTCATTTCACCCTGATAAAAAGGCGAAGAGACTGGGAAGACTGATAGTGGGAGTCCTGAGTGATGAGGTGGGTCCTCCTACAGCTGCTTTTTCCCCTACTGCCTTCTCGGAGGAAGGCCATGTTTGAAACATTGCCGGAGTGGACAGAGTGGTTGAGCAGAACAGTCTTTTCCTACCGGGAAACTTGGAAAAATATAAGCCGGATTTTGTGGTGCACGGCGACGACTGGCAAAGCGGATTTCGAAGCCGATTCGGGAAGAGGTTTGCAACATTCTGGCAGCTATGGCGGAAACTTGTAGAACTGCAGTATACAACAATGAAAAATACCGACCTGGAAAAGCGGACACGCGCGGATTTGCGCGATGCCGGATTTTAGAAGAGGCGATTAAGAAAGGAACTGAAGGTAAAAAGGCTTTGTCAATGCGATGGAAGCCTCATGACGGCTTAACCGGGCTGATAGTGGAGAACACCAAGGTCTATAGGATGGCGGGCCCATCAGTTTGATGCGATGTGGATCAGTTCTCTCTGTGATTCTACGGCAAAAGGAAAACCGGATATAGAGCTCGTGGATATGAGCTCCCGTTTCAGAACCATTGAAGATATTACTGAGGTTACAACCAAACCCATTATCTTTGACGGAGATACAGGGCGGCATCAAAGAGCATTTTGTCTATACTGTCCGCACATTGGGAGCGTCTCGGCGTTTCCATGGTCATTATCGAGGATAAGACGGGACTGAAGAAAAATTCCTCTTCGGAACTCGAAGTGGAGCAGACTGCAGGACAGCATTGAGAGTTTTTCCGAAGATTCAGAGGAAAGAAGGCACAGCGGACAAAAAGAATTTATGATTTGTGCGACGAATCGAGAGCCTGATTCTGGAAAAGAGGGATGGAGGACGCTTGAAAGAGCCTTTGCCTTTGTAGAAGGCAGGGGCGGACGCCATTATGATTCACAGCAGGAAGAAGAGTCCGAAGAAATCTTTACCTTTGTGGAGCGATTCCGAAAAAGAGGATTCGAGACCTATTGTGGTAGTCCCGACCAGCTTTTAACAGTGTAAAAGAAGAGGAGTTTAAGAAAAGGGGCGTGAATGTCGTAATTTATGCCAACCAGCTTATGCGTGCCACTAGTACCGGCTATTCAGAATGCCGCGGAGACGATTCTTCAAAATGAGAGAGCGGAAGAATGTGACAGTTTTCTCATGCCCTTTAAAGAGATTATCCGCTTGATTCCGGAAGAGGACTAAAAGAAATCGATGATTTTTGCTTTTTGAAAGATTTTGTGGTAAATCGGAAAAACATATTTTCTCCTTCCGATACTTTGCGTAGAATATAGCAGAAATTTTTATCTTTGATCAGATTGAAAACGGCGAAGAAGATTTACAATCCAAGCTTTAAAAAGATAAAACGCAGGAGAGTAGGGGTAGATATGAGAAAGGATGTCATTGAGGCACAAATTGTCCTCGGAAAAGGGAATGTTAAAAGAGAACTGGGGGATTTTATTCGCAGAAATGCCTGGAAAAAGATTTTCCTTGTAGCGGGAAAATCCTTTCCGGTCTGGCTATAGGAAAAGAATTTTGCGGAGTTGGAACAGGAGCTGTCCCTCACCGTAGAGCGCTTTTCCGCTTTTTCGGTAAATCCCGAGTTCTCGGAGGCGGTAGCGGGCAGTAAAGTCTTTCGGAGTTTTTCACCCGATGTGATTTTTGCGGTGGGAGGCGTCTCCGCGATGGACACGGCAAAGGCGATAAAGCTTTTTTCTTCTTTAGAGGAAGAGGAGCTTCTTCTTAAGCCGTGGAAGGATAACGGCATTCCTTTGCTCGCAATCCCGACTACGGCAGGAACCGGTTCGGAATGTACTCCCTTTTCCGTTTTGTACAAGAATGGGGAGAAGCTTTCGATAGAGGACGAAAGCATATATCCTCTGATTCGCGTGGAAGATGCAAGGAGCCTGGAATTCTTACCGCTTTATCAGAAGAAAGTGACCTTACTGGATGCCTTAAGTCATGCCATGGAATCGATTTGGTCCAGGGCGAGTGAGGGAGACAATCTCTATTACGGGAAGGAAGCGATAGACGGCATTCTTCGTCATGCCGATGCTTATCTGGAAAATGATCCCGGGTCTTGGGCTCCGATTTCCGATGCGGCAACACTTGCCGGGAAAGGCGATTGCCATCACGAAAACGACGGAGGGCATGCGCTTTCTTATAAACTGGGAAGTCTGTTTTCGCTTCCGCACGGCTTGGCTACAGCAATAGTAAATAAGGAGCTCTATCCCTTGCTTACGGAAAATGAAGAGAGGGTGCATGACCCGGAGAAAGCTTTGTTTACCTGGCTCATTGCTTTTGGGGGTAAAGACGTACAAGAAGGGGCAAAGCGTTACAAGGCTTTTTAGAGAAGGTGGATGTTCTGCCGAAGGAGAAGAGTTTTTATGAAGAGCGCTTGCGGGAGAAGTCTCCGGATGTGCAGTCTTTGGAAGAGGCTGTGAGATTCTTGCCAAGTCCGTCAATTCTGGAGCGGCTGCAGAATCACCCCATGAGTCTTTCAGAGGAGGAATTGAAAACAGATTTACAGGCGAATTCTATGTTGGAAGGGATAGAAGAGAAGAAGGATGAAAGTAGAAGAGTTTCTGGAACGGATTCCGTCGGATTTTTCACCGGCGTACCGGATTCCCAATTAAAGGCACTGTGCGACAGTCTGATGGAGCGTTACGGATTTCCGAGCGGCATATTATTGCGGCAAATGAAGGGAATGCCGTGGGGCTTGCAGCAGGACATTTTCTGGCGACAAAAGAGGTGCCCACCGTATATATGCAAAACAGCGGGCAGGGAAATGCCATGAATCCTCTGGCTTCTCTTTGCGCTAAATCCGTGTATGCGATTCCCATGCTTCTCATCATCGGCTATCGCGGAGAACCGGGGTAAAGGATGAGCTGCAACATGTTTTTCAAGGGGAGATTACCCTGTCCTTTTTGGATTTGATGCGGATTCCCTACTTTGTTTTGGGAAAAGAAAGCACAAAGGAAGAGCTGGAGGAGGCCTGCAAGCGGTTTGAAGACGTTTTTGAGGAAGGAAGGCAGGCGGCTATTGTAGTTAGAAGGGAGCTCTTACGAAGGAGGAGTCTTATTCTCATAGGAACTCCTATTCTTTCTGCAGAGAGGATGCGATTCGCTGTGTTCTTCGTTACAGCGGACAGAATCCGATTGTTTCCACAACGGGAAAGATCAGCCGGGAAGTCTATGAAATCAGAGATGCCGAAGGAGAAGGGCACGGATTGGATTTCCTGACGGTGGGTTCTATGGGGCATGCCAGTTCGATTGCACTTGGGATTGCTTTTAGAAAAGAAGGATAAGCGAATCTTCTGTTTGGACGGAGACGGTGCGGCACTCATGCATATGGGAGCCATGGCGACCATCGGTTCCGTAAGTCCGAAAAATTTTTGTCCATATCCTCTTTAATAATGAAGCACATGAGACGGTAGGAGGGCAGCCCACCGTATCGAAAGACAGTCCATTATCGAGAGCTTGCGAAAGCGGTAGGCTATCGGAAGGTTTATCTGGCAAAGGAGAAAGCCGCTTTGAAAATGCCCTTTCCGAGAGCGGAGAAGGAGACCGGCCCTGATTTTATTGGAGGTCGCTTTGCTCCGTCTTTTTCCAGGGCGGACCTCGGAAGACCGAAGACCACCGCGATTGAGAATAAAGAAGCCTTTTTATGGAAGAGCTGTAAAAACTACTTTGTATCTTGTAAAAACTACTTTGTATAAAACTACTTTGTATCTAATTAAACTACTTTATACCTGATTATATAGCTGTAAAGATAGGGAAATTGCCATGCAAACTCCTGTTTTTACAGCTAAAATTATTTTTAAAAGATTAATTTGAAAATTACTTATATAATTTAATTCCTTGGCGATAATATACACTGAGAGAAGCTTTTATAAAGAGGTAAAAAGAAAAACTTAAAATTTAATTTTTCTGTTGACATCTCTTTAATATATGCTATAATCCAAATTGTAAGTGAATTGGATGACTTGCCGGACGGAGAAGCCGCTGAGTACTCACTCACTTACCAACAGATTCTGACCGGATCTGTTTGAGCAAAAATCGGGGAAACCTGATGACGCAAAGCTATAGGGCCTGTAATATGGCAGCCAGTTGCGATCTTCCCTGTGAGAAGATGTATAACAATCTATACAAGCTTTTTCATATGAAGATTCGGTTAGCTGGCAACTAGAAAGGGAATTCTAGCTGTCGGTTTTTTATTACTCGAAAAGAAAGTGTAGAGTATTTCTTTTTCATCATATGGTGTCACCGTACAAACGGTTGGACATCGGCAAACCCGGGGAAATCCGGCGACGCAAAGCTATAGGGACTGTAAAAATGTCAGCCAGCTGCAATCATGAACTCCCTGACCAGGGTGAAATGATTCTGCTCCTGACTCCCTCGTAAGAAGGAGTTATGTATGAAAAAGGTAGTAAAATTAGTTTTACTTACAGCATTATTTGCCACATTTTTTGCAATGACAGCATTCGCTGCAAAAGGTGATGCTCAGGCAGCTTTCAACAAAGTGAATGAAATCAGAGTTGCTAACGGCTTAAACCCACTCACTTGGAACTACCAGGGTTGAGAACGCTGCTAAAGTAAGAGCAAATGAAATCGTAAGCAGTTTTTCCTACACAAGACCGGACGGAAGACCTTGGTATACTGCTGATGATAAGGTTCTCTATGGAGAGAATCTTGCACAGTATTATGACAGTTCTGAAGAAGTTGTTCAGGCTTGGATGAATTCTCCATCTCACAGAGCCAACATCTTAAAGCCGGATTTCAAAAAGTGGTGCAATCTTTACTGTTGAAGTAGACGGAGAAGTTTACTGGGCAGAGGAGTTTGGAATCTAATAAAAACTATAAAATTTCGTTTTGAAGAATATGCAATAAGAAAACGTGAACCTTAAGAAAGAAATGAAAGGGCTGCTGACATATCATCGGTAGTCCTTTCATTCTGTTTGAAAACAAAAAGTTCTTTTTCTCCGTGATTTCATAGTAAAGTAGGAAAATACAGATAAGGGGAGGGTGAGCCATGGAAGAAAAAGAGGTTCGAGGCAGTACTTTTATCGTTCAAATAAAATGCATGGAAAATGATACGTGGCAAGGGAAGGTTATTTGGGCTGAGAAAAATCGGGCTCAATATTTTAGGAGCAGTTTGGAACTTCTGAAGTTAATGGATAGAGCATTGTTGGATGAGACTTTGTCTTTAGAGGATGAGGATGAAGAAGATGGAGAAGTCGTTAGCTGAGCTTTATGCCATAGATTTATTGGGCGTGTTAATCATGGAAAGGGTAGACGGAGACTTTCGGGGAGAGTTGATAGAACAGTACTCTACGAAGCGGGTCCCTTTCTATGGCGTTTTGGACCTGATTAAGAAGATGGAAATGCAGTACGATGCGTGGGATTATCCGCAGACCTCTTCACGGGACAGAAGCTTCCGGAAGAGACAGAAGTATGTTTATCCTGACAGAAGAGGGAAAGAAAAGACTTTGTGGATGAGGTGAGGACGCTCACCAAGCATTCCATTTTGGAAGAGCGAGGAAAGCTCGCCACTTTTTTTGTGCATACGAAGTTTAGGCAGCACTGTACATGGCAGGGAGAAGTCTATATCGGAGGAAAGGAGAAGGCTTTCTCCTTTCAAAGCGTACTGGCCTTGTTAAAGATTGTGGAGAGGGAATGTCCGAGAGAGTAGAATCGAGAAGAATAGAGAAGATAAAAAGAAGGCTATGCAAGTCGTCTTCTGTCTTTTTTTCTGCTTCTCTTTGCGTGCGGAAAAAACCGACCGGCACCATTTCCGGAAGAGAAATTCGGCTGAGCTTTTGACCGATAATTATCCCTTTACCGCGGAGGACGAGGAAGGGAAAGGCCGTTGATTTGAAATCGAACTGATGGAACGGATTGCGGAAAAAGGAAGGCTTTTACTTCTAAAGTTTTTACCCAAAAATCAATCCGCACTGGCTCCTCCGTGATTACGGGGAACTCGGATATGGCGATTGGCGGTCTAGTCTCGCATAGAAGACGAGGAGAAAAAGACTCGGCTATTCTACCTCCTATTTGACGGTGAACCTGGCTGTTCTTTTAAGGAAAAGACAGGGATAATCCGGTCAGAAGAGAGTTTGGAAGACTTTCGAGGGAAAGACGGTTCTGGTAAAGGAAGGCAGTGCCGCCGCATCCTTTCTCGAAAGAGAAAAGAGAGGAGGAGGGCTATTACCTTAGCGTGGTACAGAGTAATGAAGATCCGCCCTGGAAGAGGGAAAAGACGGATGCCATCTGTGATCTTCGTCCTGCCCTTTTGAAAATGCGGGAAGGAGACAACAGTTTAGAGATTCTCTCTCTCGACAAGGAAGAAGAAATCTTTTCATCGTGAGTCGCGGTCAAAACCGGGAGATTCTCAGAGCCTTCGACAGAGGCTTTGAAAAATAAAGGAGAATGGAGAATTTGAGGCGCCTCACCGGCGCTATGCGTCCTATTTTTCCGAATAAAAACGAGATGAAAAAGCAAAAATTTTAAAAGAGAAGTTATATCTCTCTCTGACGATAAAAAGGGAAGCCATGAATTATTTTTCATTTTTTTAATAAAAAATTTTATCGAAAAAAATAAACGAAAAGACAGGATGAACTGCCTGGGCGCGGGCGGCAGGAAGCCGTAATATCGGAGGGAGCCGAAGTGAGTAAAGAGAAGAATCTTTCTTCTTCCGAAATGGATGGAGAAAAAAGAAACAATTGAAGGAGAGTCAGCTGGACCTCTCAGTAAGACGATAAAGAATCAGCCCTTAGAGAGTTGGCAGCGAATTTTGGAAGAGGGGCAGCTTTTTTGCTATTTTAATATTGTTGATTTTAAACTGTATAATTACGATTCGGTTTTCGAGGAGGGAGATCTTTGTTGATTCAAATGGCAAAGATTCTTCAATCCGCTTTTTCCGCATGCGCTGATTACCAGGATGTTTGCGGACTCAGTATGCCCTTTGACGACGGCGGAGGATTGCCATAATTCCTTGTGAAAAGCGCATACCGAGTTTGGGAAAAGCTGGATCTACCCATGTTTTTGGACTTTAAGGTGGGAATTCATGTTGTCTCTGAGAAGAGAAAATATCATCAATGCCTGTGATAATGCGAAAACGGCCTGTGATTCCATCAAAAAGACAGGGAAAGCTTTTATCGTTACTACGATGAAGAACTCAGTCATATGCTGCTCCGCCAGCGTTTTATTGTGGATAATATTGAAGAGGCTATGAAGAGAGGGATATCCAGGTTTATTATCAGCCCTTGATTCGTGCGCTTCAAGGAGGTCTGCGGACTGGAGGCTCTGGTACGCTGGGTGGATCCCGCAGTTCGATTTATCTTCCCGGGAGTTTATTCCGGTTTTTGGAAGAGTATCATATTATTCATTTACTGGATATCCACGTTGTTTCTCTGATTTGTCAGGCTTTTTCCAATATTCGGGAAAAGGGGGAGAACATGGTTCCGGTTTCTTTTAACGTTTCCCGTATGGATTTTGAACTCTGCGATATTTTTGCGGAAATTGAGAAGCTTGTAAAAGAATACGATGTACCGAAAGAAATGCTGACCATGGAAATCACGGAATCTGTTTTTAAACAAAAATCCGGCCTTAATCAGTAACCAGATAAAAGCGTTTTTCACGAGGCCGGTTACAAGGTTTGGATGGATGATTTTCGGATCCAGCTACAGCTCTTTGAATATTCTGAAGGACTTTGACTTTTGACTTGTTAAAAATCGATATGCTTTTGCTACAGGATTTCCAGGAAAAGTCGCAAAAAATTGTCAGCTCCATTGTGGATATGGCTAAGAAAATCGGAATCCATACGCTTGCGGAAGGAGTGGAGACGGAGGAACAGCTGGAGTTCCTGCGGGAAATCGGCTGTGAAAAGTTGCAGGTATTATATCGGTCGTCCCCGTCCCTACGAAGAAAGTATTGCCCATTGTAAGAGAAATGGGCTTTCGTTTTGAGACACCGGGAAGAGAAGATACAACGATGATCTCGGGAATGTCAATTTGCTTAGCGGGTATGCCCATATAAAGCAGCATGCTGCGTCCGAAGTGGGGAATTACGTGGAAGGAATTCTCTTTCCATTGTGGAAATGGTGGGGCGATAAGCTGGAGTTTCTCTATGCTCAACAAATCCTTCCAACAGGAGCTTTCCAGTGTCAGAGGATTAAGCGTGAAAGGCACGGAGGAAAATTATTAATAATAAGCAGGAAGAGATGATATGTAGTTAGACGTTTCTTTTTCCAATCTGTCACGGAGAAAGAGAAACGCTGGATACCATCGTGGAGATAATTTTCTTCAGTATTCGGGGAAGAGAAATCAGCGCATTCCGGGAAGAAATGCTTATATTGTGAATCTCCAGGTCTATCAGGGGAGTTTTTTAAAAGCTGAAGCAGAAGAAAATGATTGAAAAAGGTCAAAGACTTATATAAAGATATGAGCTGGTTCTCCTTGGAGCCCCAGAATGGGACAGACAGAGTTGCTTTTACCTAGGGCGGAAGGCAGAATGCAGCAGGAGGAAAAAGATTTTCTGACGTGTTATGCCAGAGATACTTTTTCAAAGGAAGAGGGAAAAACGCTTTTTCCAGTTCTTACGGCAAAACAGTGCCCTTAAAGGGGAGAAAGCCGTCAAAGAAAAATACTTTATGGGAGTAGACGAAAACGGAAGGAAAAATCGTCTTACTGGTGAGCTCTTAAGGCTTCCATGCTGGATGAGGAGGAGAAAAATCCTCTTGAGCATCAGACGCCTTTGAATGTACAGGTCGCTTCTCTTTGTTGCGGGGAACTGGGCGAAGGGTTTATAAGCCGGAAAGAAAGAAGAAAGAGTAATCCTATCTTTTTAAGAAAGAAAAGATAGGATTACGGTTTTCTAAAAAGAGGCAAGAAAACAGGATTAAAATAAGATAGAGAATTGTGCTGTCTTTTTGCTGATAGACAGATTAAAAGTGGCTCTTTTGTGATATAATTCTAATTCAGATGAAAATACTTAGAAAAATAGATAAAATTGGTCATATTCATGAATCTTATACTTGTCAAATAGCAAGGGTTTTGCTATAGTACATAGGATTTAAAATTAAAAAAGATTAAAAACAGGTACTCTCGGCTTTTTAGGATTGAAACTATGCATCACGGATGAGCACAGAGAGAATAACATTGTGTCCTAAAGGAGGAGGAGCGATGGAAAAATATAGCGTTTATTCAGCCTATGACTTCTGGAGCTTGGAAAATATAGGCGATACGACAGCGGTGGAAAGAGGACTGACAGGGAACGGAGAATGGCAGTCTTTTTAGAGATGTTTTTAAATCGGCAATTGATAACGTAAAGACTACACAGCTGGACGTGAGAAAAATAAACAGTATTTACTGGCTACAGGTCAGCTTTCCGACGCCCACAGTCTGCCTATTGTGGAAGCCAAGGCGCAAATCAGTTTAGATTTGCTGGTAACTTTACGGAATAAGGCGTTGGAGAGTTATAACGATCTAATGAAGATCAGCTTGTAGGGATGAATGATAGAGGAGCTTTTTCAGGTGCAAAAACTCAAGGAGATGTGGCAGAATCTGTCACAAAATCAAAGAAACTCTTAGGCATCATTGCTGCTGTGACGTTACTCGTGATCGTTGTAGCTGTTGTTTTGATTGCTAAAGGACAAAAAACAGAATACCAGACTCTTTTCAGTTCTCTGAGTCAAAGCGAGGCACAACAGGTTGTTTCTCTTTTGCAGGAACAGAACGTTCCTTTATCTTTATGATGGAAAGTCCGGTTCTCTTAAGGTTCCTTCTCAATCGGTAGATACCTTAAGAGCACAGCTTTATCGAAGGGATATCCCAAATCCGGCTTTGCTTACAATATGTATATCGGAAATTCCGGTTTGATGACAACGGAGTCCGATAAGAAACAATATACTCTCTATGATTTGCAGGATCGTTTGGGGGCAACCATTCGCCTGTTTGACGGCGTGCGGGATGCAAAGGTAACCATTGCGGAAGGCACGGAGCAGAACTATGCCATAGAGTCCGATAATCCGATTCAGGCCAGTGCCAGTGTAGTGGTAACCATGGATGAAGGGCAGACTCTGAGTGAGAAAAAATGCAGAGGCCATTAAGAACCTGGTAGCTCGTTCCGTGAAAAAGGAATGAATTTTACCAAAGGTTTCGGTTTTTTTGATGCGGGAACCATGGAGGAAGTGGCTGCGGATGCGGAAGACGGCGCAAGCGTTCCGGAACCAGTATGGCGAATCTTACGGCCACTGTAGAGAATAACATTGCTACCAATATTAAAAGAGTACTCGGAAAGATTTACGGCGGGAGAACTTGGCTGTTTCCGTGAAGGGTACCTTTAAAATATGGCTAAACTGGTTCAGGAAAAACACGCAGTACTCCGTTCCGGAGAAGACGGAAGCCACAGACAAGACAGGTCTTCTTAAGAATGAGGAAGTGGCGGGAGAGAATGCCGGAAGTTCGGTGAAAAATGCCGCCGGTGTTGCAGGAGCGGATGCCAATGCGGATACGCCGCGGTATACGACACAAAACGGAAGCAACACTACGGTAGACGGCTATGCCAATTCCAGTGCCACCAGAGAATGGCTCTACAATGTTTTAAAAGAGCAGAAGGAGATTTCCGGCGTCTTGGAGGACGCTAGCTGGTTGCGATTGTCATCAATACGGATGACAAGAGCATTCCGGATGGGAGATTTGATCAATCTTGTCGCGGATGCGGCAGGCATTAACAGAGAAGATGCAGAGAACAAAATTACGATTTTGCGCTCTTTGAATAAGACCAATGTACAGAAGACGGAAGAAGAACCGCTTCCGGAAGAGCCGAAAGACAGTACTCGAGAGATTCCGTTATGGGCATTAATCGGAGCGGCGTATCCGCATTCTTATTAATTCTGATCTTGTTGATTCTGATTCTTCGTGCGAAGAAGAAAAAGAAGCAGAAGAAGCTATGGAAGAAGAGATAGCGAACCAGGAGGCACTCAGTGTTAAGCCGAGTGATGAGATAGCACTCGATCGATGACACATCGGATGAGTATGAGCTCAATGCGGAAGGCAGAATGATTCACGGCATGAAGCTGAAGAAGAGCATTGGCGAGTTTGCGGATCAGAACCCACAGGTTGTAGCAAAGCTTATTCAAAGCTGGATGAGAGAAGAGGAGCAAAACCTTGGCAGAAAACAGCACAGAAGTACAAGAAAGTAAAGTTAAAACAAATGCGAATCCGGAAGGCGCGGAGCCTCATCATAGCCTCAACGGAAAACAGAAGGCTGCCTCGTGGTAGTCTCTCTGGGGGCTGAACGTGCGTCGCAGATATACAAATACTTGGGAGAAAGAGACATCGAGGAGTTGACCTTTGAGGGTAGCCAAGATGGGAAAAACCACGAACTCGATGGTGGAAACCACCTTAGAGCAGTTCTACCGCCTCTGTCTTACGCATAAGATGATGACAGACGGCGGAATGGACTATGCGAGAGCCGTTTTGGAGAAAGCTTTTGGCGAAACAGCGGCAAAGTCCCTTTTGGATCGTGTTTCTCATACCCCTGGCATCCAAGCCTTTCAACTTCTTCTCCAAGGGAGATCCGAAGGCGCTACTTTCTCTTTTTACAGAAACGAGCGTCCGCAGGTCATTGCTTTGATTTTATCCTATATGGATGCGGAGCAGGCGGCGCAGGTACTGGAGAATTTAGCGGAAGCCAAGCGTATTCCTACGGTAGTGGCTATGGCGAAGATGGATCGTGTATCCCCGGAAGCTATTTCCATTGTAGAAGACGAAATGAAGCGAAAGTTCGATACCATTATTACCAGTGAAGACAATATGAACCTCGGCGGTATTGATTTTGTAGCCGATGTCATGAACCATATCGATAGAAGTAATGAGAAGAAGATCTTTCGACGAGTTGGATGTAACCGATCCGGATCTTTCTGCAGATATCAAGGATAAGATGTTTGTATTCGAAGACATCCTTACCATGGACGATCGTTCCGTACAGCGCTTTATCCGTGATTGTGATTCCAAGGATATCGTATTTGCCCTGAAGACGGCAAACGAAGAGATGAAGCAGATTTTCTTCAACAATATGTCCAAGCGTATGGCGGAGACGGTGCATTCCGATATGGAAGTATCCAGAAATATCCGCTTGAAGGATGTAGAAGAGGCACAGCAGCGTATTGTTAACCTTTCATCCGTACCCCTGGAAGATCAGGGTGAAGTAATCATCAATAAGGGAGGAGATGAAGACAATGTCCTCGTCTAGGAAGATTATCAGGTCCGCTTCGAATAAGGAGCTCTCCAACTATCTTGGCTCTTTTGATGAGGAAAAGCCTGTGACTGAAGAAACTCCTGAGGATTTTTTCAGGAAGAGGAACAGACGAAGAGGAGGATTACTAGCGCTTCGGAGAAAAAGAAGAAGATCCTATCACGAAAACCTTGCTGCATCTTTGGCACTGGAAAAGCGCAGCGCATCATCGATACTGCGGAGAAAGAAGCGCAGAGAATCAAGGAAGATGCAAAGGAGGATGGCTATAAAGAGGGATTTCAGGGAAGGATATGAAAAGGGGAAAGAAGAAGCGGAGGAGAGAATTCTATCCGAGCATGCGGAAGAATTGGATGATTTTCGTCAGGAGCTGAACCGAACCTCACGGACCGTAGAAGATGCGAAGACGGAAGACTGTATCGCTATATGGATGAACTGAAGGATGTGGCTATAGCCGTAGCGGAAAAAGGTAATCTATGTCAGTCTCGCTCCTCGGAGAAGTTATCAGGAGGATGATTTTAAAAAGAACGGAAAGAATCAAGAAAACAGCCTGGCTGAAGATTCATATTGACCGTTTGGACTGTGAAATGCTGGTAGAGACAGACGCAGACGTGGCATCAGAGCTTTCACAGGTTTCGGACAATATTAAGTTTGTGATTGTAGAAAAGAGGAGCCGGGGTACACTGATCTTAGAGACCCAGGAAGAAATTGTGGATGCTGATCAGCACCCAGATGGAAAAATCTGAGAGAAAGACTCGGGCACCTGGATAACCAAGAGAGTGTGTAAGTCATGTATGAGAATGTCCTCTCCACCATTAAAAAGATGGATCCGGTGGAGAATATCGGAAAAATTGAAAATATAGTGGGAATGTCTATGGAGGCCTCCGGTACAGGGTAAGTCCAGTATCGGAGACATTTGTATGATATACAGTGATGAGACGGAATCACAGGTCGCTGCAGGAAGTGGTCGGCTTTAAGGGAGATCGTGTACAGCTGATGACCCATAAGAGTGCTATGGGGATTACGTCCGGTGCCTTTGTTCGAAACACCAGACGTCGTCTCCGTGTTCCTGTTGGCGATTTTCTAAAGGGAAGGATTATTGATGCCCAGGGGGTTCCGATGGATGGAGGAGAGCCCTTTTCCGGACAGCGAATACTATACGGTAAACAACGCCTATATGAATCCTTGGACAGACCGCCTATTCGAGAACGTCTGCACTTCGGAATCAAAGCCATTGACGGCTTGAAACACCGTGGGAAAAGGACAGCGTATCGGCATTTTTGCGGGATCCGGTGTCGGAAAATCCACACTTATGGGCATGATTGCAAGAAATGTTAAAACGGACATTAACGTCATTGCATTGGTAGGAGAGCGTGGTCGAGAAATTTTGGAATTCGTGGAAAAGGATATGGGAGAAGAGGGAATGAAGCGTACCGTTCTGGTAGTGGCTACCTCGATCAGCCTGCCATGCTTAGACTGAAAGCACCTCTTGTTGCAACCACGATAGCGGAATATTTTCGAGATAAGGGGATGGATGTGCTCCTTATGATGGACTCTCTGACCCGTTTTGCCATGGCACAGAGAGAAATCGGTTTGGCAACGGGAGAACCGCCGATTGCGAGAGGATATACTCCCTCTATTTATGCGGAATTCCCGCGACTTTTGGAACGAGCGGGGGCCTTTAAAAAAGGTTCTATTACCGGCGTATACACCGTCTTGGTAGAGGGTGATGATACGAATGAGCCGATTGCGGATACGGTCCGCGGTATTTTGGACGGGCATATTGTGCTTTCAGACAGCTTGCTGCGGAGAATCATTATCCCGCTATTGATATCGGAATGAGTATTTCCCGTCTTATGAATGAGTTGGTTTCGGAAGAACATAAAAAATCCGCCTCCAGAATCCGAAACACGCTGGGACTCTATAGAAAGAATTCGGATTTGATTTCCATTGGCGCCTACAAAAAGGGCAGTGACCCTAAACTTGACGAGGCGATAGAAAAATACCCGCTAATCAATGAATTTCTTAAGGCAAAAGTAGAAGAATCATTTTCCTATGAAGAAACAGTAATAAAAATGGAGGAAATTACCGATATCTCTTAGGAGGTAAGAAATTCCTAGAGAAGAAAGGGCGGAGCGGAATGAAAAATTCAGCTACAGTCTGGAGGCAGTTTACCAATTTAAGCAGAAAATCTTAGACAAACTTAAGAAAGAATATGCTGTGAAATTGCAGGACGTGCAGATGCAACAAAGACTTTTTGGAAGACTTGAGAAAGGAACTTCATCATTATGAGGAGGAGTTTGAAGTCGTCAAAAGGGAAGGATGTTCCATTGAAAAACATGATGATTTATGTCGCGGACTGGAAAGAATGGAAAAACGCATCAAAAAGGGAAGAGGATGAACTTACCCGCCTCACTATTCTTGCTGAGGAGAAAGAAGTAATCAAGGCAAAACATGGATACCAAGGCCTTTGAGAAATTGAAGGAAAAGAAGCTGGAGGAGTACCATGTCCTTGGGCAGAAAGTCGAAGAGGCCTTTATTGAGGAATTCGTTTCTCATGCCAGAAAGGCCTGATTAAGCGGGAGAAAATATGGCGGAACTAATGATGCTGAACAAGGAAATCAGCGCAGGTAAGAGCAGTCTTATTCAACAGAACTCGGTATACTCATCGGGAAAAGAAAAACAGAAAAACGGAAGATAGCGGAAAGCGCTCCCTTAGACTTCAGTAAAGTTCTTCGGGCTTCGAAAGGAAGAAGGAGAAGAAGGAAGATGTTCGTACGGAAAAAGACGATAAAAAGGGAAGCGTCGAAAACAAAAAGACGAGAATAGCGGAAAAAGTAAAGAAACCGGACGAGAAAAAGACGGAAGAAAAAGAAAAACGGAGAGTAAGAAAGAAGCTTTCGGAAGACGGAAAAATGGCTACGCTTCTGACCGAGAACAGTTTCTTAATTCAAAGAGACCAGCTCAAGGTGGAATTACAGGCCAAGACGGAAGAGGGAGAAGCCCTTTCGGTAGCTGCTGTGCAAGAGTCGGGAGAGAAACTTCCCAAGTTCTTGCAACAGAAGAAAAGCAGTCAGCCGGAGATAAAAGAGCTTTCAGCTCCCGCTACAAAAGGCGGTAGCTGCTCGAAACAGTTCTTCCGAAAGAAGAGAAAGCTGAAGAGCAGGAGACTGTGTTTTCGGCTGTGAGAATGGAAAAAACAGCCTTTACAGGAGGAAGAAACGACTGTAAAGGATGAAGTAGAGACCAAGTCTGCAAAGAAAAGCGGAGAGAGAGTTGCAAGACCGGATTTAAAGAAAGAAGAGCTTGCACCCGAGCATGCCGTAAAGCCGGAGAGTTTGTTCCGGAAAGAGCCGGAGAGCAGCCTCGTTCAGAAAGCGGAGGAACCGCTCAGACTTTATACAAAGAAGAAAGCATTCCTGAAGACGTGGCAAAGTTTTTAGGAGAACAAATCGATTTTTCCAAAGGAGAAATCAAGATAGAATTGGAGCCCAGGGCACTGGGACAGATTACGGTAAAAGTGAATTTCTCCGCCGGAAAAGCCAATTTGGTCATTCTTGCGGAAAATCCGAAGACCCTATCCCTCTTGCAAAACGGCGCGTTGGATATGGCCAGAATTTTGGAGCAGAAAACCGGAGAAGTCACGAAGGTCGTTGTCCATGAGGAAAGCGAAGGGAGAAAAATCTTTTTCAAGAGAATCCTTCTCATAACAATGGAGAAAAATAAGGATGAGGCGGAGCGGAGACTCCGTGAAGAACTGGAAGAAAGAAGAAGAGGAAGTACGGAAGGATTTATCCACAGAATGAGACTCGGTCTTAGTGAGTAAGGAGGAAATATGGCGGATATACGCGGTGTGTCTTCTGCTACAAGCCCCTATGAGGCAGGGAGCTATACAGCGAAGTCCAATGCTAAGAAATACATTAACCATTGAGAGTTATTTCAAACTTTTTATCAGCACAGCTTGCCCATCAGGATATGACGAATCCTATGGACAACAGTGAAATGATGGCGCAGATGACGCAGATGGCGATGGTACAGAGTTTGGGGAACCATGACCAGCAACATGAAGGAAGAAATGGCACTGACCAAGACAACTCATCTTGCCGGCTTGATCGGGAAGGATGTAACGGTTAAGGTGCCTGATGCGGACAAGAATCCAGATCCCAATGCGCCGAAGGAGAAGAGCGGGCATCATTGCTCCGTCAACATGAAAGGGAATGAAGCAACATTCCGTATTGAGGAGATACAACGGAATATCCGTTAGAGAGCCTTTGCAGATTGGAAAGCTCAGTACGGGAACTGCAACAACAGCGGCGACTGCTTGAACGCTACAGGCACGCAGAGTACAGCTGCAGGCGCGGCAACCGCAGGCGCTCAGCAGCACGCAGGTGTTCAAGCTTCTCACGGTACAACGTCTACCGCAGCGCTCAAGGTCTCACGGTACAACGTCTGCCGCTAGCGGGCACAGGCAATGCGACTACTCCGCTAAGTGCAGGAGGAGCAGCTGCGCCGAGTTCTGTCGGAGCAGGCAGCGCCCACGCTCTGGTGCACAGACCGCCCGCGGCAGGAACACACACCGGAGCCAGAGCACTACGGAAGTAGGACCGGGTGTCGGATTACAGAGTAATGCGGTAACGGGAACAAGCGGAAGTCCAAGCACTTCGACATCAGCGTAAGCGTACGGGATGACCATGTATAAAACGAAAATTAAAATTTAACAATATCCTTTATACAAAATACAAAAATGGTCGATAAAAAAACGTAAACTTACAGACAAAACAGAACCTCTTTTTGAGAATGCATAATGAATTGAGGAAAGGATAAGATAATATGTTAAGAGCAATGGATTCTGCTGTAGCAGGTTTAAGAGCACATCAAAATAAGTTGGATGTTATCGGTAACAATATTGCAAACGTAAATACTTTTGGATTTAAGGCGCAGACCTATAGTTTTAAGGATGCGATGTATCAGACATCCTCCACTTCTTCCGGAGGTAAGCAGGAAGCAACAGGTAATGCAACCATCGGTGGTGCAAACCCGGCACAGTACGGCTATGGTTCTCTTACGGGTTCCATTGCAACGGACTATACATCCAGTACTCCTTCTTATGTAGGCGGTTTTAATGCTTCTATCAACGGTTCCGGTTTCTTTGTAACCAGTGCATCCAATAAGTCGATTGAGTTGGATCCGGCAAATACGAAGACTACCACCGCAGAGATGAAGAAGAACAACTTTGCTTACACCAGAGTAGGACAGTTTTCAGTAGATGCAAACGGGTATATCGTAGATGCAAACCATAACTTTGTTTACGGTTTCAGCCCGATTCCTTGACGGAGCCGACCAAGTACGGAGACGGCGGAAAGAAGCTGGTACCGCTTAGAGCACCGGCTGCGGATAATGCTGGAACGGTTACTCTTACGGGAACTCCGGTATTTACCGGCTTTGCGGCACAGTTGAAGTCCGTGGAAATCGGTGAAGACGGAATCGTAAAGGGAATTATTGATAACAAGACTCCCGGAGTCGGAGGAGCCGCTGCACAGGTTACTTCCGTGTCGGTTGTTTTAGGAAAGGTAGCGGTAGCGACATTCCAGAACCAGGAAGGTCTTACCAAGGCGGGAAACAATACCTTTAACGCAGGTGTAGGCGATAACATCGGGATACATTTCCGCAACAATGCCGGGAGAAGGTTCTACCCCCACCCTTATGGCAGGATACTTGGAGGCTTCCAACGTAGACCTTGCCAAGGAGTTCTCGGATATGATTACCGCACAGAGAGGTTTCCAGGCAAACTCAAGATCATTACCGTATCGGATGAGGTACTGCAGGAACTGGTTAACATGAAGAGATAATTTTGAATTAACAGAGCAGCTATGAGGTTGCGAGATAAGGAAAGAAAGAAGGAATCTTTACAGTCTTCCTTATTTCGCATCCTCGTTTTCTGAGTAAAGAGACTTACTTTATATCATTAGGTTGAAGAGAGGAAGGGAATCATGATTCGCCTAACCAAATTAAACGGAGAAGAAATTTTCTTAAATTATTTTCAAGTTTTATACATACGACAAATTCCGGAAACAAAAATCAAGTTGGCAAATGGTGATTTTTATCTTGTCAGAGACAGCGTTGAATCAATCGTGAAGCAGGTACAGGAGTTTTTGGGAAATTGCTTTTACCTTTCAGAACAAACTCCATACAGGAGAAGATGTTTATGAAATCAAGGGGTAGAATAGGCCTGAAAGGGAGAATGATTGCAAGGAGGCAGTTAAAAGACCATGGATTTAACAATGCTAATCGGCTGGATTTTAGCCGCCATATTAATCGTTAACGGAATCGGTGTGAATAAGCTGGGAAATTTCTGGGACGTTCCCAGTGTGCTTATCGTTATCGGAGGTACCATTGCGGGACTGGTTGCCTGCTATCCTTCCGTATCTTAAAGGAAGTTCCGAAACATATTGCAATTTGTCTTAGGGGCGGAAAAATACAACATTCCCAAGACAGTAGATGCTATAGTTGACCTGGCCCCTGATTGCAAGACAGAGCGGACTACTTGCGCTGGAAGAAAAAGCGGAGGAAATCAAGGAGCCGTTCTTTAAAACAGGCTGTGGTCATGATTGTAGACGCCAATGACCCGGATAAGGTCAGAGCGGCACTCGAAAGGCAAGTAGAAGATATGATGACCCGGCATGAAGAAGCTAAGGGACTTTATGTAAAAGGCTCGGCTTTGCCGGCTTTTTGGTATGATTGGAACTCTGGTAGGGACTGATTAACATGCTTAAAGGAATGGACCTTTCCGGTTCGGGCGATTCCCAGTACCCTGGGTCAGGATATGGGTGTTGCCTTGATTACCACTTTTTACGGCTCATCTTTAAAGCAATGTTATCTTTCACCCTAGTGCACAAAAACTCACAATAAGAGATAATGAAGAGGTGCTTTACTGCCAGGTTATTATTGAAGGCGTTATTGCAATCCAATCCGGAGACAATCCGAAGGTAATCAGAGAAAGACTTCTCGCCTCTTGATCAGAAACAACAAAAGAAGCTTCTGGCTAAAAGCCGGAGCAGGCGGCGGAGGTGAAAAGTAATGAAGAAAAGAGGCGGAGGCGGTGACGAAGGCGGATCCTGGATGGACACCTCACGGAGACTTGGTAACGCTCTTACTGACGTTCTTCGTGCTTCTCTATTCCATGTCCAGCCTGGATCAGGCAAAATGGGATGTCTTTGTTCGCTCTATCTTTCCGAACGGAAGGCCGGGCGAAGAATCGGCAGAACAGATAGTCCTGAACGGACAGGTAACGAATGAGGATGGAAAAGGTTCCGTGGGAGACGGTTCGATTCCCCAAACGAGGTCAATCTGAACGATCCGCAGGAACTCTACCTGCAGATTGCGAAGGCTTTGAGATGATGCAGGAATTTCCGGGGTGGAAGTTTCCCTGAGGAGAGGATTATACTTTTGTTGTGTTTAAGGATAAGGCCTTCTTTAATGGAGACAGTTCCGTCATTACACCGCAGGGACAGGAGACTTTAACGGTTTTTTGTAATGCGTTGGCCGATCAGGCGAATGAGATTTCTCAGGTCAACATCATGGGGCATACCGCTCAGGGAGATCCGAACAGAGCCAATAATCCGAGAAATGACAGAATGCTTTCCGTGATGCGTGCTGCGGAGGTTTTGCCTGTTTATACAGGGACGGGGAATTATTTCTCCGGACAAGCTGGTCAGCATAGGCTATGGGCAGTTTCATCCCATTGCCGAAAATGATACATCCGAAGGCAGAGCCAAGAATAGGCGTGTGGAGATTCTTCTCATTGATCAGGGCGCGCAGATTCGAGGTTTGGATGAATATTTCCAGGAATACTACAGCGGAAAGAACAGCGATAAGACAATCGTGACCGACGGGGTTCCGGAAAATATTCAAGCGGAAGAAAACGGACAAGCACCGCAGGAGGGTGGCAGGAGAAGGGAATGCGGAAGCAGTACCTGCAGAACAGCCACAGGCAGTTCCTGCTGAACAGCCACGAGGCAGAAACAGTTGACGCAGGCGCTACGTCAGCTTCGGAGTAAGGATAGAAGTCCGAAACATGCGAAAGGAGTTATGTGGAAAGGGAAAGCTTTTTCACAAGAGTTCAGGAAGAGGTTTATAGATGGCAGATGTACTATCCCAAAAGCCAAATCGATGCACTTCTGAAATCCATGCAGGACGGTCCCCTCCAAAGAGGAGAAAGAGGAACTGAAGGCTGTAGAGGTTTTCGGTCCAGGAAAGTCCGAAGAAGGAGGAAGCTCCTGCTAAGGAAGACAATTTCAGTAAGTACGATTTCTACAGTCCGAGAAAGTTTACCAAAGAGAAGATTCGTTTGTTAAAGAGCATCTTTGATAACTATGCATCGTATTTTTGACATCTCAAGTAAACGGTATTTTCCGAACTATGACGGATATTACGGTTTTAGAGTTAAGGGAAACAAGATACTACGAATATGTCAATGCGTTCCATGAAAATGATTGTATGACCATTGTGGAGACTCATGTAGACGGTAAGGGAACCAGCAACGTACCCCTTATGAGTTATATCTCTCCGGGGCTTACATTAACTTTGGTAAGCCATATGCTCGGCGGTACGGACTCCGTTATGAAGACGGACGGAGACTATCGTTACACCGATGTGGAGATGGCACTCTACAGACGAATCATGGAATACATCGTCCATGCTTTTGGGAGACGGCTTCAGTAACTATATCAATGCGGAGTTCAAGATTTCGAAAGTGGAGACCAACCCCTCCATGGTACAGGAAGTCGGTCTGGACGAGACGGTAGTGATTGTGGTTCTGAATGTGGACATTTCCGGTTTGGCTATGGAAAGAATCAGAATATGTCTTCCGGGAACCTTGTCTGGAACGATCATGTTTAAGATTATTGACAACAGAAGCATCTGCAAGAGGATTTGCCTATGAGAAACAACCAGGATGTGATTATGGAACATCTGCGCTTCCAGATTTTCCTCGTAACAGGGCACGTTGTTAAGCTGGACATAGAGGATTTGTATCACCTGAAGGTGGGAGATGTAATCGACCTGAACAAGGAGAAAGATTCTTCGGTAAAGCTCTCATGGGGAAGACAGACCGTGGTTTACCGGAAAAATGGGTGTATTTAAGAAAAACATAGCCGTTCGAATAGAAGAACGTATTATGCAAAAGAAGAACTGCCGAAAGATGATACAGAGGGTTTTACTCAAGTCCGATGAGTCGGAGGAGGATGAAGAATTTATCAGCAATCCCGGCATTGACGCGGAAGACCTTCAGGAACTTTTTGGATACGGATCCTTCCCTGGATGAATAGGGATGCAAGAAAATGACTTCTTTAGGCGAAATCACCTACAGATATAGAAAGCAAAAGATGAGGATAGGAGAAACGAAGATGGCAAAGATTTTGTTAGTAGACGATGCAGCGTTCATGCGAATGATGATTAAGAATTCCTGACAAAGGGCGGATTTGCTGATAGCACCTTCGTGGGAAGCACAGGATGCATGGAAGCGGTAAAGAAATTTCGATGAAGAATCCGGATCTGGTCATCATGGACATCACGATGCCCGAATATGGACGGTTTTGCGGGCTTTGAAGAAGATCAGAGAAGCACATCCGGATGCAAAAAGTGATTATGTGTACTGCAATGGGACAGGAGAGCATGGTTGTGGATGCGATTAAATCCATGCTCAAGGACTTTGTTGTAAAGCCCTTTAATGCAGAGCGTATCACTTCCACGGTAAAAACAATTTTAGGAGTTTAAGAGAGTAGAGGAAGAGTATGTCATTTTTAAAATTCATCTGATATCAGCGCTTCGGGCCTTAGTGCTCAGAGGGTTAGAATGGACATTGCCGCAGAGAATATCGCAAATGTAGATACTACCAGAACGGAGTCCGGTGGTGCCTACAAAAGGAAAGATGTGGTTTTGGAAAGTTATGGAGACCGCTCTTTTCAGCATGCGCTTCGGAATGCAGCAGAATGGCAAAAGGCTTCCGGGGTCAGCATGCAGAGGTAGAGTGCAGGAGTTATTACGGACGATCGGGAAATGAAGAGTCTAATCGAACCACCCGGATGCCGACGCTGACGGTTATGTAAATTATCCGAATGTGGATGTCTTGAAGGAAACCATAGACTCCATGTCCGCTACACGTTCTTATGAGGCAAATGTCACAGCCCTGAGATGCGATGAAGACCACTGGCACGAGAGCTCTGGACATTGGAAATAAATAAGATAAGAGGATGATTGGATTTTTTAGGGAAAATAAAGGAGTATGATAGATGAGTGCCACGAGCTTCAATGAATGGAATTCGATGCCATAGGCGAGATTATGAATATCAGCCTGGGTTCATCGCGGCAACAGCAGTATCCACACTTCTTGGCACGAAGTGAACATTACCACTCCGATTGTACAGGTGCTGACAAAGGATGATTTTGATTTCAGGATTTTAGAACCTGCAGTTGGAGTTGAAATTTCGTATGTAAAGGGCTCAGCGGAAGAGCGTTATGCTTTTCTCCCGAAATGATGTGCGTGTCATCGTCTCGATGATGATGGGAGCAGAGATTCCGGAAGAAGAATTCGTGATGGATGAAATCAATGCCAGTGCGATTCAGGAAGCCATGAACCAGATGATAGGGGGCTTCCGCCACGGCATTATCCGAGATTTTTAGCACAACCGTGGATATTTCACCTCGATTTCCTATGAGATTGACGACGGAAATGCGTTTAAAGATAAGTATTTCGACGGATCGGAAGACAGCGATCGTTATTCGTTTTACCTTAGAGATGAAGGAGAGCTGAGTGGCGAATTTATCAATATCATGTCTGTCAGACCTTGAAGCGTCTTTGGGCTGTTTGAGGCATGATTCGGCATAGAAGATGACGATGATGAGTACATTCCTTCCGAAGAGCCGGCTGCCCGGTAGAAGCCCGCGTAGGAGAAGTGCAGGAGGCAGCTCCGGCAGAATCCCCGCGGAAGTACCGCAGGCCGCGAAGTCCGGCCCGATTGACTAGGCACAGGCAGATGCTCTTCTGGCAAGGTCTGCTGCAGGCACAGGCGGAAGAGGGGTAGCGCTGAGGCTGCAGCGGCATCCTCGGACAATGCTGACATCAGCAGAGAATCAGCCTCCGAAGCAAGAAGCACAGGCAACACCGGGTTCAACTCGATGCCGGAAGCAGCTCGGCACGCCGATTCCTCGGACAGGCGGCGCCTGCTCACGCGACCTGCTCCCGGGGAATGGTTATGGGCGGGATGATGGATTCCCATGACGATGCAGCTGATTACACAGATGCAACGAGTCTCAGACCCAGATGATGGAGCCTCATGCGAGATGCAGAGCGGAAAGAGCAGTAAGCAGCTCTCAGAACCAGCATCATAAAACCGTTAAACTCCAAAGAATTTTTGGATGATGCGGAAGGAAAAAGAAGAAAATGCCAGCAATCGAGAACTCCTGATGAAAGGTTCCTCTGGAGATTTCGGTAGAAATCGGAAGAACCAGAAAAGCTGGTAAAGGATATCCTCGAGTTTACACAGGGCTCTCTGGTGGTTTTGGATAAGATGGCCGGAGAACAGGCGGATCTTTATGTAAACGGAGAGTGTATTGCAAAGGGAGATATCGTAGTTGTGAGAGATAACTTCGGTATTCGTATTGCGAAAATTTTAAAAGAAAGAGACATTAATGAGGAGCCTATAATGTTTGCGGAGGATAGCATTTCCCTGGTATCCGGATTTCTCCTTCTTTGTCTTTTTATCTTAGGAGTCCTGGACCTAAATCGAATCATCGGAAAGTACGGCAAACATTTTCAAAAGGGCCGCTCATATGAAGGTGGTCGATCTCATACAGATTGCACAAGACAGACAGCTGTTTATTCTTCAATTGGAGAAGGAAAACCGCTGTCTACTTCTGGGTTCAGGACCTGAGGGAATCAATCTGATTACTGAGCTTAAGGAAGAGTATGAAGAGGTAAATCGGTTATGAAGGAAGGTCGATTCAGGACTTTTATTCGGTCGATCGGTGGGAAAAAGAGGAGATTTTTCCGGCATTTTTCAAAGCTTGAATACGGAAAAATGCAGATGAGTAGAAGGCGAAGGATCGCGTATTTCGGAAAAGAGTCCGGATGAATAGAATTATTAACTGGATTAAACGGCGGGTCTGTGCCAACACTGGAATTGATTTATCTCTTGACCTTGGTGGCATTGCTCCCGTCTATTGTCATTATGATGACTTCTTTCACAAGAATCATCATTATCCTTTCTTTACGAGAAATGCGATGGGGTGCAGCAGACTCCGCCGAATATAGGTTTTGGCAGGGCATCGCCTTTTTCGACGCTGTATATCATGTCTCCTACGATTAATAAGATTAATGCAGGAAGCGTATGAGCCTTATAAAAGGGTACGATTACGCAGGAACAGGCTCTGGAGCATGGGAGACGATATGAAGGAGTTTATACTCCGCAATACGGAGAAAAGACCTGGATCGCTTCGTAGGGGATGAAGCAAGACCGAGCTGAAAAATGATCCCAAGGACTACCCGTTAACGGTGGTAGTACCGCTTTTATGACTTCCGAACTGAAAGAGGGCTTTACTGCAGGATTTTTGATTTATCTGCCGTTTTTATTGATTGATGTCGTGGTTTCCACCACCTTGATGGCTATGGAATGGTTATGCTTCCTCCGGCTATGGTGTCTATGCCTTCAAGAGTTGCTCTTGTTTATCACGGTGGACGTTTGGAACTCTGCTTTTTGCAAAGTATAGTGAACAGCTTTCGTTAAAGCCCAGCGAAGTAAGTCGAAACAAGCAGATAGTAAGAGATAGGCTCTTCATGGAGAGGAAAACGATGGAAGGAGCAGAGCGGGAGGAAAGGAGTAGAAATGCTGGATAGCAACCAAATCCTGGATAGTATGAGACCAAACTTTTATGTTGGCGCTTCGAATAACCCTGCCTTTTCTTTTGATTAGTATGATTTTGCAGGTATTGTGGTGGCTATTTTTCAGGCGGCAACCTCTATCAATGAATCAAACCTTAGCTTCATGCCGAAGCTGATTGCGATAGTCATTCTGCTTTTCCGTCTTGGGCGGTACCTCTTGAAAGACTATGCAAGACTTTTTGTCGATGATTTTTAGGTCTGGTGGCGGGAGGATAATATGTTTATCTTTGTTTTCTTTTATCGTCATGCGCATGAGCGGAGCTGTGCATTTAACCCTATTTTCGGTCGGGTGAATTATCCTGCGAGGCCAGGCGAGCAGCATTGATTTTGCGCTATCCTTCTTTTCGCTATAGCTATACGGGGAAGCTAAATGTGAGTATCAGAGCAATTTTATCGAATATATGGCCTTCTCTTTAAAGGAACTCTTGTAGGATTTTGTCTCGGTTTTGCTATGGATTTGACCTTCCTTTCCCTGCGATTTGCCACTTCCGTTATCGATTTTTCTCTGGGGTTAAGCATGGCGCAGGTCTTTGACCCGCAAAGCAGATCAGGCCACCGTCAGTACGGGTCTGTTCTATACTTTCTTGCTGCTCAGTATTTCTCTCGTAGACGGTCACCTTCGGTTTTGGATTTTATCTCAAAACACAGATACCAATCCTTCGAGAAGTATCCATCCGGACTATGCTTATGCCAGAGCTGATACTGAACCTCTTTGTTGCTTCCATGAAAATGGGCTTGAGCTGGCATTTCCATAATCGGGAATTGAGCTTATGACCGAAGTGGCTTTAGGCATTTCTGATGCGGGTTATTCCGCAGATTAATATCTTTTCAGGTTAACTTTCAGTTAGAAAATTTCCCTGGGATTTATAATGCTGTATTTCCTTCTCGTTCCTATATCGGACAAAATGAACGATCTATTCGCAGTGCTTTTGATTATTTGGGACAGGTCATGCGTCTTTTGTAGGATTAGAGAAGGTCGGAAAACGGTTGGGGAAATTAAAAATACTTAAAAATCATGCGATTTAACGTGGAAGTTTTCACGGTTTTAGGTACACTAGGGGTAGTGGTTAAAGCAGAAGGAGAGGTAGATAGTGGCTGACGGCAGATAAGACCGAAGCGCCTTCGAGCGGCAGGATGCGAGAAAAGAAGGTAATGTCTTTCAAAGTGCGGATATTGTTACAGTAGTGGTTCTTTTTGGGGTATTCTGCGCGGTACGCTTTATGATTCCTTCATTTTGAGGACTTACGTAATTTTCTCTCTTTCATACTGGAAATTGATTCAGGAAAGAGAACCGGTGTCCAGTCAGATTTACTATCGCTTTTTGTGGCTTTTTGGTCAAGTCTGCGCTGCCGCTTTTTGCTCATTACGATGTTCCTAGGGAACGATTTCAAGCTCCTATGCAGACCAGGTTCAACATCAGTTTCAAGCTGGTTGTACCGAAGTTTTCCAAGCTGAGCCCTGCAAGAGGCTTTTACAAGGTTTCTCCAAAAGAACCTTGTAGACCTGATTAAGAATATAATAAAAGTGTACTGTATAAATTTCCTTTGTTATTCTATACTGAAGGCGGATATTATTCCCATTGCCAAAATGTTGCATATGGACATCCGGAATTCCAGTATAGCGCTGATGAGTATGATGTTTGACCTGATTACCCGGGTATGCGGTGTCTTTTCTGATTATTGCCATCTTTGACTTTATGTATCAGAAGTGGCAATACAGAGTCGAGACTTAAAGATGACGAGAGCAGGAAGTAAAGGATGAATACAAACAGAATGAAGGACCCGGAGATTAAAGGAAGAATTCGTCAGTTGATGCGTTTCCAAGGCGAACCAGCGTGTGATACAATACGCACCCGATGCGGATGTGATTATCCGAAACCCGGAACATTTGGCGATTGCCATTAAGTATGATCGGATAAGAATCAGGCTTCCGGTTGTCCTGGCGAAAGGACAGGATGAGCTTGCTCTGAAAATCATTGAGGTCGGAGAGGAAACATCAGATTACGGCTGTGAGAAACAGACCGCTTGCCAGAACCATGTATCCCTTGCAGGTGGGACAGGAAATCCCGAGTGATTTTACGGGGCGGTAGCAGAAATTCTGGTTTACGTTTACCGGAAGGAAAATAGACAAGATATCTTAGACAGAGCAAAGGAGATAATAGAAATGCTTAAAACGACTTTTGCAAAATTCAGTAGTACTTTTTCGTACTGGTGATCATATTGCTAATGATGATTCCAATGCCACCGGCACTTGTCGATGTGGCTGTGATGGTTAACCCAGCAATTTCCATGATGATTCTGGTCATCACCATGACGATCGAGAGAGCCGCTTGAGTTATCCATCTTCCCCGTCCTCCTGTGATTACGACCCTGTTCCGATTAGGGAATTAACGTTTCCACAACGAGAGAAATATTTTGACCCGCGGCGATCTTCGGGGGCCATGTATCAAGCCTTCGGTGATTTCGTGGTACAGGGAATGTGGTTGTCGGCTTGATTATTTACTTAATCATCGTGCTCATGCAGTTTATCGTTATCACAAAGGGTGCGGAGCGTGTATCGAAGTGGCTGCCCGCTTTGGTTGGATGCAATGCCCGGTAAGCAGATGGCGATTGATGCGGATCTTTCTTCCGGTATGATTACGGAAAAAGCAGGCCAGAGAAGAAGACAGAAGATTCAGAGAGAATCCGATTTTACGGTTCATGGACGGTGCGACAAAAGATTGTAAAAGGAGACGGTGTCATGTCTCTGTGTCGACGGCCATCAATCTGGTCGGAGGAAGTATCATCGAGTATCATCCAGTCGGACAGCCGGTTGCTACCGTACTTTCCACTTATTCCATTGCTACCGTGGAGACGGTCTGGGACAGATTCCGTCACTGCTAATCTCCGTGTCAACCAGTATGAGTTAGTTGCAGAGCGGTATCGGAAGGCTCTTTAAATGAAGACGTTCCGACAGTTCACGGCGCAGCCGAGAGCAATGCTGATTACCGGTATGGCGATGATGGTTTTGGTTTTGATTCCGGGTATGCCGATTTTACAGATTATTCCGTTGCAGGGCGGCTTTATTGCGGCACGGATATTATCTGGAAAAAGAATCAAGGAAGAACCTGAACAGGCAAGGAACGAGGGTGAAGGCTTACTGGCCGCTATGGACGAGGAAGAGCAGACCGGCTGCCGCTCCTGCTGAAGGACAGAAGGAAGAAGCGCCGCAGAGTGAAGAGGACTTCTATAAGGATGTCAATAACGTCTATAACCTCTTACAGGTCGAACCGATTGAAATGGATTTTCGGTTACAGTCTGATTCCTCTTGCGGATGAATCGGTGGGCGGTCGTTTGATTCAAAGAATCGTTATATTCGAAGGCAGTATGCGCAGGATATGGGCTTTGTGGTCTGTCCATCTTCGTTTGCAGGGATTCCTCCAATTTGGGGACCAATGAATATAGTATCAAGGTCAAAGGCGAAGAAATTGCGATAGGGGTGAAATTCTGACGGATTATGTTCTGGCTTTTGAGTCGGACGAAGTGGAAGACACTATCGACGGCATTGAAACCATTGAGCCCGCCCTACGGTATCCCCTCGAAGTGGATTCGTCCGGAAAATCGAGAAAGAGCGGAGCTGTACGGCTATACGGTTATCGACCCCTTTCGGTTATGCTTTTCTCACCTGTCGGAAACGATTAAGAGACATTCCTTTGAACTGATGACCAGACAGGGAAGTGGTGCGCCTTGTCGAGAATTTGAAGAAAACCGCACGGAGCTTTTGCGAAGAAGCCTTTCCGAGCGTAATCAGCTACAATCTTCTGCAAAGAATCCTGACTATGTCCTCAAGGAGGGAATCTCCATAAAGACCTGGAAACCATCGTTGAGACCTGCTTTGAGACAATTAGTGAGAATGGTTTACCGGTCAAGGATACGGATCAGATTGTAGAGAAGGTTCGTGCTGCACTGAAGAGAACCATCACAAGAATGTATTGTGAGGATGGCAACATGGAAGGTTATCACCTTGGATGCCGGTCTGGAACGAACCATGGTAAACTCTCTTGCCCGAGGAGAGAGCGGACTGTACCTTGCTTTGAGCCCTGAGCTCTTGCAGAGTCTGGTACGACAGGTGGCGGAAGAAAGTAAGAAATTCAACAATCTTACCAGCCCTCCTGATTCTCACCTCGCAGGTCATGCGAATTCATTTTTACCATTTGATTGAACAATTTTATCCGAATGTAAGGGTACTATCGTTTAACGAAGTGGCGAGCAATGTCCAGATTCAGGCGATTGGAAGCCTTCGTTTGGAAGACGATATGGAAGAAAAAGGCAGTGCCTAAGAAAAATCACGGAAATGTTTAAGTTGAAATCCGGGGAAAGAGGAATCCATCTTGAATACACTGAATTATCCCAGCTTAGAGGAAAAACAAATGAAGAACTATTTACACTGTATAAGGAAACGCATGCACAAGAGGTAAAGCAGGAACTCACCATGCGTTACGTGTATATTGTGCGCTCCATTGCTTATCAAATGCGTGAAATGTATCATGACTTTATGCAGACCGATGATATCGTAAACGAAGGTGTCATCGAGATTATGCGTGCCATCGAACGCTATGATGAGAGCCGGGACAATAAGTTTGAAACCTATATTTCTCGTCGAATCAGAGGTATGGTCATCGATATGATGCGGAAAAACGACTGGCTTCCGAGAAACTTTCACAGAGACAGCCGGAGTATAGAGCAGGCAACGGTAGAGTTGAATGGTCGTTTGGGCAGAGCGCCCAGCGATGAAGAACTGGTCGAATACTTGAATATGAACATAAAGAAGTTACAGAAAATTCAGCGTATGAGCAATATGGTAAATGTTTTTGTCGCTGGATATGACGTACGACGAGGGAAATGAAGCACTGCTTCAGATTCCTTCTTTAGACCACAGATACACAGCCGGAATTCAGTTTCATTCAAAAAGGAAAATGTTCGCGCCTTTAACGGAGGCAATCGAAGCGCTTCAGGAAAAGGAAAAGCTGGTTATTTCCCTCTACTACGTGGAAGAATTGAATATGAACCAGATTGCCGAGGTTATGGAAATCTCCCAGCCTCGTGTTTCTCAGCTGCACAGCATCGCTCTTCGTAAACTGAGAAAGTTTCATGGGAGATCGGGAAGGAGCATAGATTTTTCTGAGATAGGCAGATTTTGTTGAAAGCCTGTGCATTTCGTAAAAAGGAATCAAATATTCCGGGTGTAAGCCCTTATAGAAAGCGGAAAAGAGTCCGATAATCAAGAAGCGAGATGAGTGACCTCTTGGGAAAAGAAGGTAAAGCTCAGGTTCGTGGAAGATGCAGGGCTCTTTTGCATCCGGAAAAGAAAGGAAAAATATGTATCAAGGCTTTTTATGATTTGGCATCGGGAATGATTACCCAAAGAAGAAATCTGAATACAATCAGTAACAACATGGCGAATGTCCAGACTTCAGGATATAAGAAAGATACCATGGTCAGCACCACCTTCAAAGAAGAGATGATGATTCGGACGGGAAGATACAACAAGAAAAATCCGGAAGATCTTGCGATGGCGTCCCGTATTAAGTCCGCTGCCAGAACCTATACCGATTATGAGCAGGGCTCCTATGAAACAACGGACGGAATTTATGATACAGCCTTAAACGGAAAAAGGGTTTTTCGCTGTTCGTACGGATAAGGGAACCTATATACCAGAAGCGGAAATTTTCCGTAGATGAAAACGGTGTTTTGGAACTTGCCGGAATCGGTAAAGTACAGAGCAAGGAGGGAGGAGATATCGTTCTTCCCAATGACAACTTTGCCATCGATCCTGACGGCAGCATCTTTGATCCGCAGAGTACCGGGGATACAAGGAAGGTGTACGGCACCATAAAAGTTGTGGATTTTGAAAATTACGAAGGCCTGCATAAGGAAGACAACAACATGTTCAGTACGACACAGGCGGAGCTTGCAAAGCCGGCTGATACAACGGTGAATTGGAAAAATGCTTGAGAAGTCGAATGTGGACATGGTGGAAGAGATGACGACGATGATGAGCTCGCAAAGATCTCTGCAGAGTGCCGCGCAGATGCTTAGGATGTACGACACGGTGATGAGTAAGGCAAGCAGTGATGTGGGTAGAATTTAAGCATCCGGAAATGAGAGTATAAGCTACAGAGGAAAATACCTATGAATATGTCTTTTTACGTTGGTGCACTCGGCGCCAACGCCAGTCAGAAAGAAAATGGATGTCATCAGTAACAACCTGGCGAATATCAACAATAACGGGTTCAAACCGAAAAATGCCATTTTTCGGAGCTGATTAACTATAACCTGAATGATTCTCCGGAAAGCAAAGACCGAACTGCAGGCCGGAGCCGGCACCACAGTGGTCAGGACCAACACGGAGTACGGGAACCGCTGCATTTACGACAACCGGACAACTGAATGATTACGCCATCGGAACAAGTAATGCTTTTCTTTAAGCTGATGGATCCGAAATCGGGAGAAATCAGCTACACCAGAAACGGTCATTTCCATGCCGGAGAGTTTCCGGACGGAAAGTTTTATCTCCTAACAGAGTCCGGAAAGCATGTTCTGGATGAAAAAGGAGAGAAGATGCTCGCAGACGATACAGCCTTAAAGGTCATCGAAGAGGCTGCAAAAGCCGGAGAAGGTAGCGGAGCAAGTAGCAGCATAACCGGGGATACGGAAGAGAAGAAACAGAAAATTGGTGTTTATACAATGACTTATCCCAGTCGATTAGTAAGTAAGGGCGATAATGAGTTTGCAATCCGTGCAGGGGATACCAAGAATGTGGAAAGCCTGGTGGAGAAGCCGGTGCTGGAAACAGGTACCCTGGAAGCTTCCGGAACGGATATGGCGAAGGAAATGACCCGCTTAATCGAGAGTCAGAGAGCATTTACTATGCCTTTAAAAAATGGTACAAACCTCTGATGAAGTGGAAGGGACGATTAACCAGTTAAGAGGATAAACAAACGAAGCTCAAGATAAGGAATCAAGAAGATGAAAATCAACCGCTATGAAGATATGAATCTTCAAGAACTCGATGTCATGAAGGAAATAGGAAGTATCAGTACCAGCCATGCCGCTACGGCACTTTTCCCAGCTCTTGCAAGAGAAGTGCGCATTACCATCCCGAAGGTGAAAAATCCTGGGATACAACGGCGCAGTCAAGAGAATTGGGCAGGAAGAGGAAATCGTAGGAGCAACTCTCGTACAGATGAGTGGAGACTTGGACGGTTTGATGCTTTTCCTCTACGACTTTCATTTTGCCAAAAGACTCTTGAAAAAGCTTTTGGAAAAAGAGTATGAGGACTTCAGTAAGATGGACGATATGGCATTTTCCAGCTCTAAAAAGAGGTCGGAAATATCATTATCTGCTCCTATATCAATGCGTTTTCCCAACTGGTAGGCGTGGATATCAACCTGTCAGTTCCAGCAGTACAGTCAATATGCTCGGAGGCATTCTCACCGTGCCTATGGTGGAATTCGGTTATGAGTCGGATAAGCTCATGCGTATTGTAATGCGGATTTTCTGGTAGATGGAAAGAGTATTCCCTCTTGGTTATTGATGCTTCCGGATATCCATTCTTTAAATACGATTCTCGGAAAAGCTAGGAGTGTAAGATGCAGTTGGATAAGCAGCTAAAAAGTAGGAATTGGGGATATGAAGCTGACTCGAGGAGACGGGACTCATCATCACCTACGCTCTTGGCTCTTGTATCGGACTTGCCTTTTATGACTCATACATCAAATTGGGAGCGCTGTTGCATGTCATGTTGCCTGAAAGGGTAAATGCAAATGACCCGAATGTTTTTAAATATGCAGATACGGGGATACGCGAGACGCTACGCAAGATGACCGCTTTTGGGATGGTAAAGAGTAGGACGACGGTACGTATAGCAGGGGCGCCAAAATGTTTGAAATCAGCGGAAATGCCGGTTTTGGAAACATTGGGCAGAGAAATATCGAAAGTGTAAAACAAATTCTCCGAGAAGAAGGTATGAAAATTACCGGAGAAGATACCGGAGCAAATTATGCAAGGACCATGAGTCTGGACACCGGAAATGGGGAAGTATTGATACGAACCTATGGACGGGACATTGTCCGGATTTAAGGATAGATACAAAACTCTAGTGGGGGCAGGATGCAAGTCCCGCGTTTAAGGAAGAACGAAAAAGGGAGAGGATATACTAAGATGAAAAAGAAAAATGAAAAGGAAGGCATTTTTACTGGAGTCCGGAACGAACGAAATCGAAATCATGAAGTTTCGCGTTTTAGGAGAATTTTACGGAATCAACGTGGCAAAGGTGAAAGAAATCATGATGACGGAGAAGATTAAGCCGATGCCGCATTCCCACCCGTCAGTAGAGGGATTTTTCAAGCCGAGACAGCAGCTGATTACAGTCATTAATCTGGCAAATTATCTTACCGGCGTAACACCGGAGCAGGGTGTCAGAGATGTTTATCATTACACACTTTAACAAGATGATGGTGGCATTCCGTGTGGATTCCATTGAAGGAATCAGCCGTATTTCTGGCAGAGTATCCAGAAGCCGGATAGAACGCTTGCAAACGGTGCCGAGTCTGTGGCTACCGGTATTGCCCAGTGATGATCAGCTGGTTACTATCCTCGACTTTGAGAAGATTGTAGCGGAGATTTCTCCGGAAACCAGTATCAAGATGGAAGAAATTGAGCAGATGGGTGAGAGACATCACGACGGCTCGATTGTCATTGCAGAGGACTCCGTTTTACTGCAGAAAATGATCGGTGCAGCTTTGCAGAAGGCCGGCTTTACCAATGTTTCCATTTTCAATAACGGACAGGAAGCGTGGGATTATCTGTCCTCTCTGCGAAATGATCAGAATCTTTACCAGAAGGTAAACCTTCTGATTACGGATATCGAGATGCCGATGATGGACGGACACAGGCTCACGAAGCTTGTGAAGGATGATATGCGCTTAAAGAGAATCCCGGTAGTCATTTTCTCCTCTCTGATCAATGATCAGATGAGAATAAAGGGGAAGGAACTCGGTGCGGATGAGCAGCTTACCAAGCCGGAAATCGGACACTTGGTAGAAGTTTTGGACACTCTGATTAAGCGTTTCCGGGAATCCGATCACGCATTGCTGGTAAAATAAAAGCTGTCAGGCCTATGGGATGGAAACTGCAGCTTCCATAGCGGGGCTTGCGGAAAATGGAATATTGTGTGTTAGTATACGATGTCCGTTTCGGAATTAAAAATAAGAAGGCATGGATCTGCCTGAAAGGAACAGGGATGGTGAAAAAAAGGATAGAACTTCACCATCCCTCTTTGTTATTCATAATGTGCGTAAAGCGTGTGATATCTTGTTCAAAACCAGGTGGTGGCTGGGGAGGATATCCCGGTTTGGATTTTATCCGGATTTTGAAAAATTCCTAGCATATTTTTAGGCTTTTGGGTATAATAAGGAGGTAAAAATGAAAAAGAGTAGTATGGCTGTTTTTTTAAGTCTTTGCCTTTTGGCAGGGGGATTTTTACAGAAAAAAACTTACGCCGACAGTAATTTTTTTCGGGAGATTGGATTAAAGCAGGGGATGCCTGGTATTTTTATCTCGCACCGAATACGCCTCTGGAGGAAGAGTGGCTCAGCTATAATGGAGACAGCTACTATATCGGACAGGGCGGCAGGATGGTTACCGGAAAAATACATCGATCCGGAAGACAAGGCCGAGTATGATGAGGACGGAAGACTTCTGGAAGATGAATTTACGAAGGACGGTAAAGCTTTACATAGGAAAGAACGGTAAAGAGCTCCGCTAGCTTAATGATTATCGTACCTTCCTGAGGAGAGAACTGGAAAGTCTTAAACAGAAAGACTTCGGGAAAAAGGTAGAAAAAGGCGAGCGGAGACGCTGACAGTACAGCAACTACGCTGGAAGGGGCCAGTGATTCACCCTGAAGCGTATGCGTTGATAGATATCAATGATGACGGCTATAAGGACATCGTCCTTTTAAAGGATAAGGTGAGAGAGGAAACGAAGCTTTCTCCCAATGTTTTAGCCGTTATCTTGTATAAAGAAGAAACACGTATCACGAAAAGAAAGTAGAGAAGAAGCAAAAGAATAAGACGGAGAACGAGAAGCTTCCCATCAAGGAGCGCAGCACCATGCCGCTCCTCGAGGCTGAGGCGGATGGACCTTACACCTTTGTGGTTCGGCGGAACAAGCTCACGGGAGAGATTGCATTCTTACGAAACAATCGCGGAGGAGAAGACTATTCCGTTTTTCAGTTCAAAAAAAGATGAGGGATTGAATCAGCTCTATTCCATTGCAACAAAGAGAGACGGTATGGGCGTTGCCAAGTATTATTCTTTTGCGGATGAAGTGGAATTTCAGGAATACCAAAGAATACTCCTTACGATTCAAAATCAGTTTGGAGAGCCATACCCGGTAAAGTCCTATAACTTGGACGAGGCGGGCTTAGAGGAAGGCCTGAAGGACTTCAGCAAAGAGAACTTTCTTTTCTATGCGACACAGGAATTTAACAACTAGAATTCCTTTTTCAAAAGTAGGAGGTTTGTTTTGTCAATCATCATTACTGTATCCAACCAAAAGGGCGGTGTGGGAAAAAACCACTACCTCGGCAGCAATTTGTGCAGGTCTCTGCGGACAGGGAGCCAAGGTTCTGGGGCATTGATTTGGATCCTCAAAGGCAAACTTAGGCTTTTGTATGGGATTGGAAGGCGGTAATCCGACCACAATTTTAGATGCCTTACATGGAAAGGTGAAGGTGCAGCAGGCCATTCGGCGTTTACCGAAAGCAGATATTTTGCCTTCGGATATCTCCCTTTCCACTACGGGTCTGGAAAAATTGGCTCCGGGAAAGAGAGAAGTGGCATTGAAAGAGATGCTTGCTCCGGTTATGGATTATTATGATTATATGGTGATTGATACCCCGCCGGCACTGAACCTTTTAACGGTAAATGCCTATGCGGTATCCGATTTTTGATTATTCCGATGTCTTCGGATATACTATCTTTAGTAGGGCTTTCTCAGCTTCGAGACGATTGACTCCGTAAAGCAGGGATTAAACAAGAATTTGAAAGTACTGGGGATTCTTCTTAACAAATATGACAAGCGTACCACCTTGTCCAGGGATGTGGAGGAGATGGCGGACGGTCTTGCCAAGCAGATTTCCACCAAGGTATTTCAAACGAAAATCAGGCAGGGTGTTAGCCATTGCGGGAGGCACCCGCTCACGGAGAAGATATTTTCACCTACAATAAACGCTCTCCTGCGGTCAAGGGATTATATGAGCTTTATTGAAGAGATAGCAGGGGATATTCATTTGAAAGAGGTGATAGCGTATGGCAACGAAGAAAACAACGAAATCCAATAAAACATCTCATGTGATGAACTTACTTACCTCCGCACCGGCAGCGGAAGAGGTGGAAGTGCGAGTGACTTGGGAAGCGGAACATCGACTTCCAAGTCTTCCAAGGCGGAAATCGATGAGGCGTTGCTTTCCGACTTCCATGAGGCTGCAGAGAAGACCAAGCAGGCCGCAGAGCACTTTGACGGAGCGGTAAGCAACTTTTAAAACCGCAGTGGAGAATTTCGATACCATAGAGCAGAACAAAGTTTCCGAAAGCGAAGAAAAAGAAGAAAAAGGAAGAGAAAAAAGAGGCAAAGGATTCGAACTTGCAGGAAGAGGCTCATCGGCTTATAAAAAGCAAAGTCACCGTGATTGACGAGTCTTCGGAAAATGATAAAATTACGAATGAGATTCAGCAGAATCTGGAGAAAAAGCTTCTTTCCGAGTATGATGAAACGGAACCGGAATTTCATATCGTAAATGTCATGGCCGATATCTTACAGACAAAGGATGTGCGCGGACTGATGCAGAAGTACGGCAGGTTGTACCTGTGACAAGTGTGTTGCCGATGTGACGGCACTCTCCTTAACCAGACTTCCTGCGAAGTATGTGGTGCTGGACAAAGACAAGACCTCTCCGATGATCGGTTTTACCGGAGCAAATTCCATGCCGATATTTTTGTGGCGATGATGAAAGCGGTAATGGATGTAAAGGAGCACCCGCATCATGATCCGAACCGTGGAAGGGATACGACGAAGTTTGATGCGGAGGAACGAAAGAATTTAAAGGGTGGCTCCATGAATATTGCCTAAAGGCGATTCTGAAGCTGTCGGTTTCCATTTCTGCAATGTTTTAAACAACAGGGAGACTGTGAAGAAGAAGGCGGTTTTTCACCGCTTGTCTTTTTCCGGTCTCTTTCTTATCTCTTATATAAGTATAAAAAGAGCCGATAATGTCATGAGAAGTTAGCAATAAGAATGTCTTGGAAGGAGTCCTGCATTCTTGGGCTTTTTGAGGAGGTGGCAGGGAAGCTCTTCCTGCAGATACAAAGGTCTTGCTATACAATAAGCGGGAACACCTACATTTCTCGTTTAAAAATCATAACGGAAGTTTTTCGCTACGAGAGCTTTCGTTAAAGAGAGGAAGGATGAATCATGGCAGGTTTATCAACAAGCGCAACTAGTAGCTCTGGACTCGGAAACACCTCCTTAGGGGCTTTGGTGGAATGGCGTCCGGACTCGACAGAGATGCGTTAATTGAACAGATGTCCAGAGGGACACAGACTAAGCTGACTAAGGCCAGACAGGAAACCACACAGATTGAATGGAAGAGAGATGCATTCAGAGAACTTGCGGATAAGACCATCGAGTTTCAGGATGACTTCTTATCTTTTGCATCGTCTAATTCCGTTAAGAGTGAAGAACTTTACGAATCCAATGTTGTGGATGTAAGAGGAGATGCGGCAGCGGCAAGTATATCACGGCAAGCGGAGCTTCCGATATGACGAAGAACCTTAAGATTTCCGCTGTAACAAAGCTTGCAACGGCAGAGTCCATTGTTTCCGATGTAAAGGGTAGCGTATCGGCGATTCGAAGCGGAATCTCCGCAGATGCTTTAGCCGGTGCTAAAACCGTAAAAACCAGTAATTTAGAGGGAAAGACCCTTGAATTCGGTAACTATACCACAAAAGGCTGTATTTAACCAGAAAGCAAGCTTTACTTTCCCGAGTTCTTATAAAGATGATGACGGAAAGACGGTGGAAATCGACTATACCGGAGACAAGGAAAAAGCTGGTAGAGGCCTTAACATAAGGCGGCTAAAGCAGAAAAAAATGTACAGCTTGGTGAAAATAAAGATTTGAAAATTTAGAGTATAACCGGGGGCAAATCCGGGCGAAGACTTCATCAGCATTGAAGGCAGCTCCGACTATGTCATCAAGAAAGAATCCACTGCCCTGGAAGCTTTAGGGTATAGAGCAGGTGCACCGGGCAGTACGCCGACAGAGAACCGGTTCACTGCTTACGGCTTGAGCCTTGACAATTTTAATGCGGGAACCGCAGCAGAGCATAAGTTCTCGAAGGCTTCCCGTACAGGAGAGCGGTTTCCTCGATTATTTAAAGGATACCAAGCTCACGGTTTCTCATAGCGGAAGAGCAGAGAGGTCAGCATTTTAACCGATGACAGAAACAGGATATCGAGACACGTTTTGTCGGAAAATGATCCCACAACCAACCAGAACAGACTGGATGCCGTAGCACAGGCTATGCAGAAAAAAATATCGATAAGGAGTTCGGTGCCGAAAAATCAAGGTGGACAGCTCCACAGGGCAGCTTATCTTTCAACAGTGCCAATGGAAAAAGACACGGTTTCGGTGAACTCTTCCGACCAGACAGTTAGAAGCAATCTGGGGAATCGAAAAGGGAGCTTCCAACCGTGTATCTTTTGGAGAGCTCTATTATGAGCAGCCTGGATAAAGCTTGGTCTGGATTCCTTTGCCGGAAATAAAGCCGGACTGGATGAAGCACTTTTCTCATTTAACGATTAACGGAAAAGAAATCAAGGGAATCACTTCAGACTCCACCGTTTCCGATATGTTGAAAGAAAATCAATGATGCGGATGCCGGGGTAAAGGCTTCCTACATGCAGGGTTCGGACGATTTGTTTTGATTCTGAGTAAAACAGGTTCGGAAGAAGTATCGATTTGGGAGATGCTTCCGATGCCAACAATGTAGCCAATAAGATTTTTCGGTGCTACAGCAGGCGGCGGCGGAGAAGTAAACTCACGGTCAGGATGCGGAAATTGTCTACAACTATGGAAACGGCATCAATGAAGTTCTGACTTCTTCTTCCAACACTTCAATATTGACGGAATGACCATTACGGCAAGCGGAAAAGTTCGGTGTAGAATTGGATGCGAGCGGTAATGCCGTAACAAAGCCTGACGGGATCGTATAATTTTCGACAGTCTCCAAGACGGTAAGCTTCAGTTCCAAGGCAAATGTGGAAAAAAGCAACGGACAGCATGAAAGTTCGTTGAGAAAGTACAACGAACTGGTTACGTCCTTACATGACCAGTGAAGACCAGAAAGGAAAAAGGATATGATCCTCTGACCGATGAGCAGAAGAAGCAACTCAGTCAGACTTCTATCGATAACTGGGAGAAGAAGGCTAAGCAGGGAATTCTTTATGGAGAATCTTCCGTTAGAAACTTCAAATTCTCCATGGACAGAGTCATGACCAATGCCATAAATGATTTGCAGAAGGCCGGCTTAAAATATGAAGATATGGAGAAGGCGGGAATCAGCATGTCTTCCGATGTTCATGACGGCGGAAAACTTGTCTTTGATGAAGAAAAGTTCAAGAAGGCAATGGAGACGAATCCGGAAACAGTAAGAAAATCATGAGCGGACACAACGGTTCCAAAGGGGGCTTTGCCAAAGGTCGTTGAAGAGGCGATGACACCTTATGCAACACGTTATGCATCCAGAAACGGCGGCTCCTACGGAGAATTGGTTAAGGAAGGCGGTTCCAATAAAGTAACGCTGAAGAACACCTCCACGACCGTTTACCAGGGCTTTAAAGGAAAAATAATGATAAGATTGAAAAGCTGAAGACACTTCTCAGCACGGAGCAGGATCGTTATTTGAAGCAATTCTCTCAGCTGGAGAAATTAATCAGCAAAGATGAATACGCAGTCTTCTTACCTGAGCGGTTTGAGCTAAGAAGCAGGACGTTTTCAGAGAAATGAAATAGAAGGAACAATGGGAGCCGATTCTTCGGCTCCCATTTCTATCGAATCTATAAAATTCTTTACAAAGTCCTATGTTTTGCATTAAAGTATTTCCCTGTGAAAAATTTATAGATTAGGGGGAATTATATGGCAGAAGAAATGAAGGAAATGAAAAAGGGGAAAAAACCGTCTCTTGCCATGCAGATTTTTATCGCATTGGTTTTGGCGATTCTTTGCGGTCTTGCCCTGCAAGAGCATAGTGAACTAGTGGAACACTATATTAAACCGTTTGGAATCATCTTTTGAATCTGGTAAAGTTTCATCGTTGTGCCGGTGGTGCTCTTTTTCCATCATGTGCGGCATTATTTCCATGCAGGATATCAGGAAGGTCGGATCCATCGGGTTGAAGACTGTGGCTTTTTATCTTTGTACGACAGCTTTTGCGGTGAGCATAGGGTTATTCTTCGGGACACTTTTTCGCAGATTTTTTCCAATCATCGCTACAACGGACTTAAGCTATGAAGTAAAGGGAGGAATTTCCCTGATGGATACGATTGTCAACATTTTTCCGTCAAACTTTATTCAGCCTATGGTCGAGGCAAATATGTTGCAGGTTATCGTGATGGCTCTTATCCTCGGATTCGCCATTATTCTGGTGGAGGAGAAGAACATCCGTGTCGTAGCCGCTTTCAATGATTTTAACGACATTTTCATGAAATGTATGGAAATGGTTTTGAGCCTGTCGCCAATCGGTGTATTTTGTCTGCTTTGTCCGGTGATTGCGGCAAACGGTCCGAAAATTATCGGTTCTCTTGCCACGGTTCTTCTTGCGGCTTATATCGGCTATGTTGTGCATGCCGTTTTCGTGTATTCCGCTACGGTGAAAGTACTGGGAGGGTTGTCTCCCGTAAAGTTCTTTAAGGGCATGATGCCGGCCATTATGTTTGCTTTTTCTTCGGCATCCTCTGTGGGAACTTTGCCCATTAATATGGAGTGTACGGAAAAAGCTTGGTGCAAAGCGGGAGATTGCTTCCTTTGTCCTTCCGCTCGGTGCGACCATCAATATGGACGGAACTGCCATTTACCAGGAATTTGCGCTATCTTTATTGCGTCCTGCTATGGAATCCACTTGACTCTTTCCCAGATTATTACCATTATCCTTACAGCCACTCTGGCTTCCATCGGAACAGCCGGCGTGCCCGGTGCGGGAGATGATTATGCTTGCCATGGTATTGACTTCGGTAGGACTGCCGGTGAGACGGTATTGCCCTTGTTGCCGGAGTGGATCGTATCTTTGATATGGGAAGAACGACCGTCAATATTACGGGTGATGCAGCCTGCACTATGGTGGTATCTCATTTGGAAGAGAAAGAAAAAGCGGAAAAAAAGCGAAAAGCTGCAAAAAATAGTACATTATAAAAATATTTCGAATAAAGAATCCTGCGTCTCCTTTTATAGGAGAGCAGGGGATTTTTGAAAAACTACTTTATATAAAAATAGCGAATAGGACGAAGTATTCTAAGAGGATGAATCGGGAGGCACTTTAGCAGAGCACTTACAAAAACAGAGGAGGAGTGCTTGTGCCTGTTTGAAATTTCGGATAATAGGAGAGGATGAGAAGAGTATCAAAAAAAGTACCAAGAGCAGAGTATTATGCAGATGAGCCAGGGAGAACTTTTGGTTTTTGACCTTTGATGAGGCAATCAAAAGCTTAAAGCTTGCTGAGTTTGCATTGGAGGATAAAAAATACGATAAGTTTGAAGAGGCAATGAAGAAATGCAATATGATCATTCGTTACTTACGTCAGACTCTGGATATGGAACAGCCTATCAGCGAGGGATTTGCTCCGTTTATATGACTTTGTTACTTTTGATTTGGGTCTTGTCCTTGCGGGAAGAGACAGAAGAAAGGATGAGCTTCCGAAGCTTGTTGCGATTTTGACCGATCTTCGGGACGGCTTCTACGGAGCCAGCCAAAAAGTTATGGATACCCATATGCCGAAAAGAGGTAAAGGTAGTAGGCTAAAATCAGGCGGAAACGTTTCAACATACAATATCGTAAGCGAAAAGGGGATGTGGAAAAAAAGAACATAAACTGTATCTTTTTACAGCCTCTTTTTCTACCATAAGGGAGGGAAAAGAGATGGATGTGGAAAAACTTGCCACGCTATATCAGAGAAGATATAATATCATGAGCAAGATAGGCAAGGAGACGGATGAGATTCTTCTGGCGGCGGAAAGACAGGATAATGTGAGCCTGGATCTGCTTTTGGATTTGAGACAGGAATCCTTGGGGAGAATTGGAAACGAACGATATAGAGATTCGTGCCATGGTGGAAGAAAAGCGTTGCCGATGCAAAGCTGTTCCGCTCACTTACTACCGGAGGAGAAGGAAGAGGTTTTTCAACAAATGGGAAAGAAAAGATCTCTGAACTTTACCATAAGATAGAAGCGATGCTGGAAGAAGTCAAGCGGAAGAACAAACAAATAGAATTTCGTGCAGGCAGGACAAAAAGACTACTACGCGGAAAAAGATATTTACATAGAAGGATTTTGATTCATAACGAGTGCGGTACGGAGAACTCAGCCGCCTCGTTTTTCAGGGAGTGGGAAAGGAAAACAAGGAAGGTAATGAATCGAAGTGTATATGAGGGCAAGTTTTTATTGAACTTGTTGGGAGGCACATTGCGGCAAGATGATTCTTTCCTGTGGTTCGGAGAATGAACTGGGGAAGACTCTATCGTATAGCCGACTATCATGAAATATCCTCGGCTATTTATCTTGGTATGTTATCAGCGGGAGCGAGAGTCCCCGCTATTTTTGAGTGAGCGCTTCTTTAAAGAGATATCAGGAGGCGGTGCGTTACGGAGAAGTTTATGAAGCTTCCGAACTGGAAATTCTGGATGCTTTTCAGGCCTTAAAAAAGTACCGGCTGTGATTTTGGAAAAGTGCTGCAGTGAAGAGACTTTATCATCTTCCCGAAACTGCGGCAAATTCTCCGTTACGCCTCTATATTCCCGAGGAGAGATATTATCTGGCCAAGGGATACCTTATTGACCTCGGTTATGAGACAGACATGTTTTATAAAGGTTTCGGAGAGCATATGAAGAGGATTGGAGGATTTCAGATTGAAATCTATCACCCTTCCCTTCCTTACAAAGACTTATAAAAAGCCATGAAAAAGTCTTTTGGATCGAGGCTTATGCGGATAAAAATCGCCCCTCTTTAAAGGTGCTTTCCCTTGAGAGCAGCTATCTTTTTCCGGCTGGCTGAAGCGTCCTATCACTTCTGTTCGGATAACCTGAGAATCAGAGAACTCCTGGATTTGTATCTGTTTTATAAGTTGTTTTATAAGGATATGAATCATCGTTTTCTGGATTCAAGAATCAAGGAGTTGGGAATTCTGATTCTTTCTCAAAGTCTTTCTGCAAATTGCGGATATGTGGTTCAGTAGCAGAAAGGAGACCCTTTTCCCCTTATCCCAAAGGACAGCATAAGTCTTTATGATGACATGGAGGCTCGTATTCTTTCCAACGGAACAGTGGGAAGAGACAGTATTCGGAAGCTGAAAAAGCTTCGAAAAAGCCATTCGGGATGCGGAGAATCGGGAAGAAAGAGCCAGAAGTGGAGGAAATGGAAAAAGAAGTGGCAGGAACGCTGGAAAGGCGATTGGAAGACAGCTTCGCTGGGTATTCCCGGATAAGGGGTATATGGTCAGCCTTTACCCGGAATTGGAAGATAAAGGGATTCTGCTTCCGCTCTACTGGATTAAGAGAGATTGGAGCTGCTTAAAATTGTTCTGCTTCCGGATAAAATAGAAGAGAAGGAAAAGCAGGAAGACCGAGGACGGGAAGAGTACAGAGTCTTTCCGATAGAGGGAAACAATATCTACTCTATTGAGGAAATCGGTTATCAGGCGGATCCTTTCCGAAAGAACGGACGAAGAAAGTATTTTATAAGAAGAAAAAGAAAGACGAAGAGGAAGAGCCTTCCGCTACAACGGCGGAAAAATCCGGAGAATCCGTCTGAAGAAAGCCGTGGAACTTCCTCTTAATGAAGACCTTGCTTTTCTTTCGGAAGAAATCAACGAGAATGAGGAAGCGGATGAGGATAAGGAAAAACGACTGGAATCTCTGGGATTTTTCTGCTCCAAAGCCCTTTCGTGAGTGCAGACTATCAAGCGCAAGGAATCCGCGAGCCAAGCTCGAGGTACTCCGGGAAATCAAAAATACAGAGCACGGCGGGAAGCTGAGTGAAGCGGAAGAAGAAAGAGCGCTTGCTATGCTTTCTCTCCTTCTTTCCGAAGACGGCACCTGACGCTTTCGAGGAAGAACTGAAAGAGAACGAAAAGGAAGTAGAAGAACAGTACCGGGAAGTCTCTGGAAGGGGAACGCTATGATTTCCCGAAATACAATGCATCGAAGGGAAGCGAAGAGAAGGAAGAGACATTCCGAAGAGCATAAAAAGGAAGAGTATGCCACCTTGGACGGCCGGGAGGTAAAGGTACAGTCCTGGAGCTTCCGAAGGAGAAGTCTGAGGAATAAATAGACGAAGATGCAAAGCAAAAAGTGATCCGAAGCAAAAAGAAAGAGTCTTGAAACTCAAAAAGAAGGGCTTGAAGCTCAAAAAGAGAGAGTCGAATCTCAAATATCTATTTGACAGAGGCTGAAAAAGGGTAGAATAACAAAAGCATTTTTTGCAATGGAACAGGTGAACTATGCTCTTTTATGAATTTTGCCCGGTTCTATGATTACTTTAAAGCAGGGCCTCAGGCCCGAGCTACGATTAAATACTGAAATCAGTCCCTGACTGGACCAGAGTAAGTAGCCTACAAATAGGGAGGTTGTTATGAATTCTTACGTAGCAAAGGCTTCTACTATCGAAAAGAAAGTGGTTCGTGGTAGATGCAGAGGGAAGACACTCGGACGTCTTGCATCGGAGTAGCATCCGTTCTTCGTGGAAAGAGAAAAGCCGACTTTCACACCGTTCTTAGACTGTGGTGACTATGTAATCGTAGTCAATGCGGAGAAGATTCAGGTAACAGGAAAGAAGCTTGAGCAGAAGTTGTATCGCACCCATTCTCGTTATGTTGGTTCCATGAAGGAAACTTCTTTAAGAGATATGAGAGCCAACAAGCCTGAGCAGGTTATCGAACTTGCTGTAAAGGGAATGCTTCCCAAAGGGACCTTTAGGTGAGACAGATGTACAAGAAACTTTTCGTGTATGCAGGCCCGGAGCACAAGCACCAGGCTCAGCAACCAGTTGCATTATCAATCTAAGGGAGGAATAGAGAATGGCTACAAATAGAAATTACGGCACCGGTAGAAGAAAAAAAGCTCTGTAGCAAGAGTGTATATCATGCCGGGTACAGGTAAGATTACCGTAAATAAAGCGCTCCATCGATGAGTATTTCGGTTTGGAGACTTTGAAGACTATCGTTCGTCAGCCCTCGTGGCTACACAGAACGAAGGCAAGATTGATGTTCTTGTGAATGTATGCGGTGGCGGTACCACAGGACGAGGCCGGCGCTATCCGTCACGGTCTCTCGTGCACTTTGCGAGATGGACAGCGACTTCAGACCGGTTTTAAAGAGCAGGGATTCCTGACAAGAGACTCTCGCATGAAGGAGAGAAAGAAGTACGGCTTAAAAGGCTGCAGTCGTGCTCCGCAGTTTAGTAAGAGATAAGAAAAGACATATCAGTATATGGGACTCCTCAAGCAGTTGGGAGGTCTTTTCTATCCCTAAACTGCTGGAACTGTTCATAAATAAAGGCTCCTGATTACTCGCTGAGAATATGCCAAGGGCATATTCTCTTCACGATCGTACAGTTCACTAAGAGATAAGAAAAAGACATATCAAGTATATGGGACTCCTCAAACCAATTGGGGAGTCTTTCTTATCCGTAAACTGCAGAGTTGCTCGCCTAAGGCTCACAACTACTCGCTGGGCAAGATGCCAAGGGCATCTTACTCATCACCGGTGGAAAACAGAGGAGATGCCGTTACAGGGTTGAAATGATACAGCGATTCCCGGAGTCTGTTAAGCTCATCTGTGAGGCGCACTTATTGATGAGACAGCGCTTACTTTCCATTCTGGCGAATAATATAAAAGTGCTTTTGTGCTCTACCTAAACATGGATTTTTGGGAAAAATTTCTTAATAAGTTTTACAAAATTGATAAAAACTTGTCTTTTTAAAAAGCTGAGGGTATCCTTACTCCGATCTTTCAGCGATGTGTTATTTTGTTGAAAGAAAGAGGAAAAGAAAGAAAAATGTTTTTCTGCATGGGCAGAAGAGAGAGACTATTATGGAAAGATGGTTGAGGATTATTTGTACTTGCAGCAATGACAGCAGCTCTTACAATGGTTGCATGTTCCCGGTAAGAAGGCAGAGACTACTGCAGCAACGGAAGGGCAAGGTAGAGACAGAGGCTGCTGAGGACCACTGCAGCAGAGGAGAGAAGAGCGATAGGAAGGATGCTAAAGAGACTACAGCAGCAGCTGAAGGTCTGAGAGCACTGAAGAGTCTTCTAGTAATTTTTGAAGAATTATATGAAGAGCCTGCGGGCTCTCTTTTAATATGACGGGCATGCCGTCAATCTGTGGTGCAAGTCCACAGGGGCGTGGTGCGACAGACATAGCGACTCCCAAAGGTTTGACATCATGAGGTGTGAGGCGAGAAGAAGGGATAGTGAAATCGTAGCCCGACGAGACAGAAACCTGATATTAAGGCGTTTACGGCGGATGGGCTGGCTAAAAGCAAAGGTCCAAGGCAAACCGTAACCCGTGAGGCGTAAATCAGGCAGGTAGACGAGGAAAGACTGGCAGGCTTGTCCGTGAGGTCTCACAGACGAGAAACTCACAGTAGCAACAACGAACTGTGAGAGAGTCAGCAGAAGCCGTAGTGGGTATGATTCTGAAATGGATGATGCCGAAAGAGGCTGAACAAGGTAACTGTGTAATCAAATGTATGCCCCATGAAATACCTGACAGCGGAAGAGTGCGAAACGTAATTGAGCAGATACCGCATAACATAGGCTTATTCATGCGGGAACGGAAGGAGAGACGCACACAAGGGCAATGTCGGAACTGTTTGGAAAAGATACTGTCAAAAGAAAAACATGAACACCGCCTACAAAAGGGTCTGCGCCCAACAAAAGGTGCAGGCGGTGAACGAGAGTGACAGTTGAAGAACTTGGAGATTATATCAAAAGCATTGGAGAAGTATCAGAGGGACAAATCAGGCAGAGACAATACAAGGCCACAACCGGTTAGGAGGGTGAGAATACCCAAGCAAAACGGAGGAGTGAGGAAACTCGGTATACCGACCGTAATGGACAGGGATGAATTCAGCAGGTATCGTGCATGGGTGATAAACCCGATGTAGTGAGCCGTTATTCTCGGAATGGAGCTATGGCTGCAGACGAGATCGTAACTGCGAAATGGCAGTCAGGCAGCTGCTTATCTATCTGAATGAGGGGCTACAGTGGATAGTAGATATCGACCTAGAGAAATTTTTCGACAATGTACCTAGGGACAGGCTAATGAGTCTCGTTCTATCGATCATCATAAATGACGGAGATGCGAGTCGCTTATCCGCAAATACTCTGAAAGCAGGGTGATGACACACACAAGGCTACGAAGAAACAAGACTCGGAACACCACAAGGAGGAATCTGTCACCGTTACTATCAAATATCATGCTGAATGAACTGGACAAAGAACTTGAAGCAAGAGGGACTACGATTACGAGATCATGCTGATGAGCTGCGTTATTGCGGTCAGAGCGAAACGAAGTGCAAAAAAGAGTCATGTCGGACGGTATCGGATTGGATACAGAGAAAACTTGGGCTAAAGGTCAACATGACCAAAACTCACATCACAAGACCATTAGAGCTGAAATATCTTGGCTTCGGTTTTTGCGAGGACAGCAAGACAAAGAAATGGAAGATAGAGAGCGCACCAAGACTCGATTGTAAAAATAAAGCGCAGGCTAAAAGAACTGACCTGTAGGAAAACGCCTGGAAAAGTAAGGGAGAAGATAGAGAAAATCAATCAGGTAACAAGAGGATGGATTAACTGCTATGCCCTTGGCTCCCATGAAAACAGCGATGACGAGCGATTGACGCACATTTACGGACAAGGCTTCGGGTTATTATTTGGAAGCGGTGGAAAGTACCAAAGAAGCGACAGTGGGGCTTGCAGAAACTGGGAATAGGCAAGGACCTTGCGAGGCTAACCTCATACTGTGGTGACCGCTACCAATGGGTTGTCTGAAGACGTGTGTTGTAAGAGCAATCTCTGAGGAAGTGCTTGCAGCAGGACTAATAAGTTTGTCTCGAATATTATAATAAGCGTCATGCCTTGAGAGTTTATGTTGAACGCCGTATGCCGAACGGCACGTACTGGTGTGGTGTGAGAGGGGATTAAATTCCCCTACTCGATTGACGCGTACCGCCTTATGCCTTGTGATGAGACCTATTCTTATAAAAATGAAAGGATCTTGTCGAAAAACTAAGGTACTATTTTATGAAAGTAATAAAAACTTTTATGAACGTTAAATGATTTATTATAAAAATATATAGAAAAAGAGTTCATGATACAGGGCGGAAGCAGCAGGAGGATTGAAAAAGTAAGAGACGGTATGTTAAAGTTTTTCCGGAAACGGAGTCGGAAAAAGAGTACTTTCCGCATTTTTGTGTGCGGTGCTCAGCTTGCTAGCAATGTACAGATAGCGTACGCAGGAGAAAGCACGGAAGAGATATCGGAAGGGCATTTTTGCATCGAGCAATCCGCAGCAGGAAGGAATGGAAGGAGAAGCTTCAGAAGGAATGGAAGCCAGAACCTGCATGAAAAGGGAGATAGGGAGGAGATTTCGAAAGAGTCGCCTTCTAATTTGCGTGATAAAAAGAAAAGAAAATATAGAGACAGAAAATACAGAAGCGGAAAATGCGAAGGAGGATACCGCTTTTTGGCTGCCGGAGGAATTTGAGGAGACGACAGAGGAGGGCATCTTGGTTCGTGCAAAATACGGAGGGATACCTTCTGCAGGGGTACTTTTATGAGACTGCGCGCCTGTGGAGGAGGAAGAAAGCAGCTTTTCCGCCATGAAGGAAAAAGTCTTAAGTGAAAAGAAGAGAGCTTTCCCGGACAGAAAGTGGAGCTTCAGCTCTTTTTATGCTGTGGATATCGGGTTTTCCGATGTGACGGGAAGGAGGAAAGAAGTGGCAGTACAGCCGAAAGGAAAGGCTGTACAGGTAGAGTTAAAGAAAGGTCCGCTCTGGAAGAAGCCCTCTCCATTAAGCCGGGCACATGGGTTTGAGGAATATGTGGACGAGGAAGAAATCCGGAAAGAAAAGACTCTCTCTCAAAAGGACGAGTGATACGGTTTCCCTTCCGGAGGGAAAGAGCTAAAGCCTTGTGCATCTTCCGGAAGGAAGAGAAAGCGAGCTCCTTCCTCTTACGGACGGAGATTCGACTGCGCTTTTCGGAAAAGAATTCAGTCACTTATGGTTTGGCAGGAGACTGGCAGAGGAAAATCAGTAGGACAGGCGAGTAACCACTCCTCTCAGGTCTCTGTGGAAGAGGCACACGGACACTCAAGCAGGGACGGAAAAATGCCACGACCGGACACAGCTACTCCGATCACTAGCTGCTACGAACATTCGGGGAACGAAAAGAATTTTACGATTATTCCTCCTGCGAAAATCTTCCAATCAGCTGGATACTTCTACTATGATGCTGGAATTTACCTTAAAAGGAAATAAGGATACGAAATATCGCCCGGATCGATTAGCATCGATATTCCGAGAGCGTCTTTAAAGCTGAGTACCACTCACCTCGACACTGCGGCCTATAAAGATCGTTATAACCTTCAGGACGGGATGGAGCAACGGTGCAATCCCAGGTTACAAAGCACCGGAGACCAACAGTTTAAGCGATTTTAACTATACGGAAGTGGAAAGGCCTATTAACGGAAAAAGAGAATGACTACCATCTGGTTAATCATGAGTGAAGTACCGAGTGCTATGATTTTTGAGGCGGAGTTCGCCTATCCCACGACAGACCATGGTGCAGATGGAGCATAAACAGGTAGGAGGGAAGGAAATCGGAGAGTATCGGAATGCTTTTCCGGTTTTTGCCGAAAATCCATCATCCGGATAGTCAATACAATGCAAGCATGCAGGACAATCTTTCCGTAACCCTGCAAACAGGTGAAAACCTTTTGCAGATGACAATTAAGCGGCACGGAGGAAAAACGGAGGACTCTTCTACAAGTGGGATACCTGGGAGACAAACCGGCTGATGCGGATTCATGTATTTATGTCCCCTGGTATATTGATGCGACTCGTCCCGGAGGGAAACTCCAAGAGCTTTACCCTGCAGTTTTCACCTGGATAATAATACAGCAGACGGGGACAGCTGGTAGGGGTAAAAAGATGCCCCAGTCTGTTTGGTTGGAACAGATATGCTTACGCTTCTGATCTGGTTCCGATACCTCTTCCGGCAGTTATCCGGATATTGCAAGATACAGCGCATTCCTGCACCGCACGGCAGATCAGTATTAGTTGGTTAATCCTATAGGAAGAACTTTGTCGGAGATCGATAAGGGAGTAGGTGAAGCGGCTCGGGTGGTCCTTCTGACGATACTTTCGACAATTCACCGAAGCTATTACGATTATGATGGCTACCCAGCTTGAGTCTGTATCAAAGGGCGGACAACGTTATGCTAGCCTGTATCGCTGTCCATGACGAAGATTGCAATGCCATCGCGAATCATGTGGACATGGTAGAGCATGGCTCTTCTGAAAAACAAGGTGAGCTGGACGGAAACCTGGGCAGACGAGTATACTCGAGACGGCTCTTCCGAAGCGACATTGGAGAATCAGGCCAAGGTTATTCTTCCCCTAAGACCGAAGGGGAAAGTCCAGATGGATAAGAACAACACCGGTGACGGATGGATCTTTACGGACAGTTTACAGACTCTCTTTGCGGATGGGGCTCAAAATATTCCCATCTCCGGAAATGCGAACGAGTCCATGTACTACCTTTTTGCCAGCAATCAAGTGGATGGCGGTAAGGTGGTGATGCATCGGACGGCACGTACACCGTGCCGGAAACAAAGGATTTGTTTTGCGGGATGACGGAGGTACTACTTATATACTTTGAAAAACAATGTCTGGATGACTGAGCCTTTAAATACGGATCCGACTACGGCGATAAACCTGGAAACGGGCTTTCGAGAGCCGGGAACGGCAGTCTATAAACTAAAGGAAGAGGACTACTATTGTGACAGTGTTTTCCATTAAAAACATGGAAGTGTGCGACGTGGAGCAGGTCAGTGCTCCCGGTGAACTACACTCTGCAGGAGATCAGTAGAAAACTTTGCAAGCTATGCCCCGGTAGAGCTGTGGATTCGAAAAAAGGGACACACAAGCTATGAAAAATATGGAAGCTTTCAGGCAATAGACAAGGATCAATTTACGTTTACACCGGAAAGCGGTTACTCGAAAGTTACGGCTCAGCAAGGAAAACAATATCATACAAGTGCGAACTATCTGGATTTAAAGGCGGCTTTTCCGGGCGGTGTCAGCTGGAATCGAGTTCAGAAATACATGACAAAGACTATCAGACCAACTTGCAGCAACCTTCGAGTATCAGTTTAACGCTGAGATTGCAGCCATGCGGGAACAGTATCGAAAAAGCCCTAAATGCGGGGATTGAATAGTGCGGTTGCCGGGCTCGAAGCTATGGGAGAAGGCGGATACGAGATGAAACAGTCTCGCAGGAAGACTTGGAAAAGCAGTGGGATAGGGGTCATACTACGTCCATAGACCGATGCAGCTTACTTCGAGTATAAACAAAATACATCGATAATATTACGTATTCCGACGGATTTGTAAGGGATTTAAGGATGACCCGGTGCACGGTGAGCAGCTTCATCTTTGCTATGTAGATATACATAATCAGTGGCTGCCACAGAGCCTTAAGAAAGAAGAGAATACCTTCTTACCTCTTAGGATGGAATCGATGTGACCTTCTTCCGCTGAGGAGCCTATGTCAAGGAAGAAGAAATCCATCTAGTCTCCACAACGGGCAAGGCGGCGCTCATGGTGGCGGAGATTTGACCAGGGCAGATTGAGTTTATAGAAAATTGGGAAGACTCCGGACAAAAGCCATGATGGTGAGCTTTAAGACGCCGGCGAATGAAAGAATATTTCTGAGAGGAAATGCATCCAGGATTCCGTTTGGGCTACATCGTACAATCCGTATTCCAACATTTTGGACAGGAGGAAGAGTTCTTCGGGAATACGGCAGCTTTCTAAACACTCAGAAAGAAACCAAATGGATTCCAGAACTTTTAGTCCGAAGGATGAAAGTAAACGGGATTCCGGAAAGACACTCGGAAGACTGAAAGAACCGTACTTTTCAGAAGGAGATGGAGAATGCATGGAATGCGAGATCCCGAGCCACTATAAGACAATAGATGTAACGGATATGCCTCTGAACTATGAGGCATCACCATTGTCAGGCCGGGCGCTCCAGCAACTAGTTTCCACCGAAAGTTCATGAAGCCCTTGCAAAGGACAATATGAGCTCTATGGGGACCCTATCAGCATCGCCTCTTGTACGCAGGGCGCTGAGCGGTACCAGGACGACCGATATTATTCTCTTTGATATTTTGGGAGAAGAGCAGGATCGAAACGGGAGACTTTGACGGCATCGATGTCAGTTCCTTCCTGAACAAAAACCCTATGACGAAGGGGCTTTACGACCGAGAATCCGGATGTTTTTGGGTAGATGGTGCATTATTCTACGGTTGCAACCTACTACCGAAGCACAAAGGAATCTCGGGAGCGCCGAAGTACATGACACGGCGGCCTGCAATAGTGATAACAGTGTTTACAATCGAAGAACCAGAACAGTATTTGAAGGTCTGGGATTATAAACATCGAGGAAATAATGCCGGGTCAATAAGAAAAGACATCAAGGCTATCGCCGCTCGATACGGAACCACGAAGGCGGGTGGCGATTCATCCTGGATACGCAGGGAAAGCTGGTGGCTTATGTAAGATGACGGCGTCTATGGATAAGAAGAAGCTGCTGGTTCACACATGTGAATACCGGGCTATCTGAAGAGCATCACCTTTAACGGGAGGGATGTTCCGGCCTCCGAAGTCATCAAAGAATTGAGGCTCCGAGCAGCACTGACTACTGTTGCACCGGTACAGGTATCGGATTCCGGTGAGAAGGTCCTGACGGCCCAGCGGGTGTTACACCAAATATTCGGGATGCCTTCCGCTTTTACTTTGAAGGCGGAAGCCAGGGCAAGAAAAGCTACTGGACGGAAACAGACAGCCGGTTGTGACCGGAAAACAATCCGGATGCGGACGGCGGTCTTCTGGAGTTTGGACCGATGAATCTCATTCGTCCCAGACTATATACTTATACGGTTACAGAGACGGGGAAATTTCGAGGATCAAGAATGATTTGCTTTTCCAGAAAAAACCTTACGGTGACAGTCACCAATCCGGACGATAAAAAGCTGGGCTATCCTCTACAGTCAATGCAACAACGCCTCTTACCTTTTACAATACCTTGAACCAGATGGGTAAAACCGAAAATAAGCATAAAGAGGTGCAGGAGCATACGGCGGAGTAACCGTCCGGAGTATCATGAGAAATACAGCTTCACCTGACAGCTTTTGGGCAGGGGCACTGAGTGCCCGCAGGCTGAGCGGAGGAAGCCTCACGAAGACAATCCGGATGCGGACGAGAAAGTCTCTTCTTTGGAGAAATCATCGTATTTCCTTACCGCGGAGTATCAACTATACCGCACGGAAAGCGGATCGTTCTCTCGTGGAAAATGATAAGGAAAGCTGTTAAAAACCTTATTGTACAAAGGTAGAGGATCTTGGAGAAACAGCATATGAGTGCAGGGACGGTTTCCGGGGATGCACTAGATTCAGGAATCTCTTTCCTTGCCTCCTGCCGAGAGAACTTTCTCAAGAAGTAGGGCAGGCAGTCCTGAAAATAAAAGATCCGTTTCGCTGGCCGAAAGCTGGAGAAGACGGAATTGACAGCCGTGAGAATGCCGACGATAAGGCACTTCCTGGCAAATCCAGGCGCCGATGAAGGCAACAGTCCGGGGCAGGAGAGCAGCAAATTACGGTAAATGGGGCGGATGCAGAGCCTTTGAGAAAAGGTGCCTTCCCTGCCCGGAAAGTATACCTATGAAGTTGAGAGGAAGGCTCTTAGGGTATCGCTTTGATCAAGAGTCTCACCAGTGGTTTTCACCGTGGAAGAAGATCAGCAAATCCTTCACAGCGACGGTTAAAAAGGAAATTTTTGAGGACGATGTTCGGCAGAACAAATTCTTTTCGTTAATGAATACGAGCGAACCAACCGAAGTAGATCTGACACCGCCCACACCGCTGGATCCTTCTCTCCTCCAGAATGATGCTGACTCAAGCCAGGCTCTCCGACTCCGCTGACACCAGCAAACACCGGAGATTCCGCCGGAAATCGGACAGACCTTCACTCCTAGGCCCAAAACCTTAAGGGAAATAAACTCGAGAATTAGGCCTTCTCTGGGAGAAAGCGTCCTCTGACGCAGGAGGATCGGAAGAGCTGGGGCAGCTTATCAAAGTGGTATCAAGCAGAGAGAGTCCAAAACAGCGGATTCTTCAAATCGATTCTCTAAGTCATCTTTTCTCGGGAATCAGCTGAATACTTCTATCCCTATACGTGGCTCTGAAAAGGAGATGGAATCAAATAAGGCTGTATAAAATTGTAGAAGTTTTTGCCTAAAGATAGGTCTGAAAGGAGAGTGGCGAGCTCTTTCTAGACCTATTTTAAAGTCTGAAAATCCGATTGAACTGTGTTATAATGGCTTAAATACTGAATATTGAGCTGTGTTATAGTGGCACAATAACCGAATATTGAACTGGTTTATTTTCTACAAAGGAAGCAGCGGAAAAGAAGGAATAGGGCATGGACGAGGATAGAAAAACATCTGAATTTTTGCAGAAGACAAGAAATTTATCTGGGAAGAATAGCCGTTTCGGATGGACGTTTTTCTTCAGATGATTTGGAGGAACTCGGTGACGAGAGTTATTTTCAGGAGAAGACTTCTGCTTCCGGACTCATAGACATTCATTTTCACGGCTGTCTGGGGAAAGGATTTTGCGACGGAACAAGTGCAGTTTTGTCTCTGACGCTTGCAAAGTATGGCGATGAGCACTACTGCGTCTGCCCTGTAGCACTGGCCTTGGCCTTCCAGAGAAGGTGGAAAGGTCCTGGTCTCGCTGCGAGACCTACCGGGACGAGGGTTTAAAGATTGGAGGGCTCGTCTCCTCGGAATCAATAGCAGGAAGTGACATGCTATCAGTCCTGGTGAAAATAGAGCCCAAAATCCGAGATTACATCTTGAAATGGGATGACAAGGATTGCACAATCTAGTTTCCTAAGGAGGCTTCCGGAGGGCCAGTGAGAGTATATGGGAATCACTGGAGGAAAATCCCACTTTTAAGGATTTTATTCCAGGGTACAGGGAAGGTGAGAATTTCACCTAGCGCACCGAAATGCGGATTTCCACTGGTGAGTAGAAGCACATCGGGCAGCCTCCTCATGCAGACCACCACCTTTTGTCACCATGACGGGACTGGATCATAGAAATCCGGGTGCTATTGGTCAGAGACTGGCGCGATGGATGACACAAAGAGGTTTTGTGGAACAGATTGCCGACGGCGTTCATAGTTCACCTGATGATGGCTCACGGCTCAGCCTTTACACGGTTTTGGGAGAGGACAGAGGATTCTCATCAGTCAATGAGCGCGCTCTACGGCAGATGCGGACGGGTCTCATGCGACCTGGGAGGCAGCAGGTGGAAGAAGAGAGCCACACAGTGTCTAGACTAATCTCGAACTTGGAGCACTGGCGATATACTGCATCCCAATGTTTATGACTACGCCCGTGTACGGCGAGGTAGAGGAGATGGGCATTCCTCTTAGGGAAGGCCGTGATAGCGGCTAGTATACAATCCTGCCTACGTTCTCTGGGAGTGGACCAAGGATTACGTGCAGTACTGCACAGCCGGAAGAGTAGCGGACTATCTGATCGTGAATGATGGGACTCTGAAAGCTAAGCAGTGGTTTATCTAAAGCTGAAAATCCTTTCCAATTTTTGAAATCCTTCCTGTACACGAAATTATGCTGGTGCACTAAGTTTCTTCTATACTAGCGTAAGGAGGGATTTCGCAGGACGATGTAAGGAAAAGTTCCAAGAGTTTGCTAGGTATAAGGGAGAAAGATGATAGGGATGTAAAGGAGCTAAAGGAGTCTGCATTAAAGAAATGCCGATTGATTTGGCAGTGAGCGCGACGTATCGGTTCCACTTTTACCACGCGTGCAACAAAGCTGGTAAGCTTTGACCTTGTTATTGCTAGCATTTCTCTAGTTACCGGAAAGATTGATTTTTGACGGCCTCTTCCATTCCTCTTGCCGGACGGACCACCAGCATATATGCCACGGTAGAACAGAGCGGTTTTTGCTACCAGTCCTTTCCATTGCCGCAGTGGTCTTTCACTTGATCATGGCACTCAGTGGTTTCATATTTTGTAGCATGATGAATAAACTGAAAGAAAGCGAAAGCGCCGGCGGTGGAGACGGAGAAGAATTGCAGCATACAAGACCAGTGATTTCCACCGAGGCACCGCCGTTGTCCTCACTGCACTCTCCTAAAAGCTTGCGGGTTGGTGCGGAGTCGGTTTAAAAAGCGGAGTGGATAAACTTTCTTTCGAGTGTAGTGCGGGAGCGTTTCCGCTGCTATCGCAGCTCCCTATTTTCCTTTGCCACTGGAGGAGTGAAATGAAAAGAGACTGGAGCGCGACACGAATGCAACTTGAGGGCGGCAGTTTTCAGCACAACGGGCTCTTTCTTTCGTATTGCTATAAAATATCTTCTCTCTTTCTCTTCATTCCTGAGCATTGCGGCGGATGCTTGGGACAGCTTGCGGATGTTGGAAATTCGCATCCTCAGCCTTGTAGCCGGAAACTGTCCAGGAGCGGACAGGAGAACATCCAGCCGGGACGCGCCGCAAGAATAGGAGCACCGCAGCTTTTCTGGTGAGCAGCTTCGCCATGATCAGTAGTTGGGCCTGGATACCGTCTCGTTTCGGGACCTCTTCTTTAGCAAAGAAGGAAGAAGCTCGTATGCTCCTGCGGGTTTGAAAGCTGCCTCTCGCTCTCCATTTTGATAAAAGATGCTTTTGTATTTTCGCCATATCAGAGAAAATGCGTACCACTACTTTTGTGCTGAAACGACAGCGATGGATGCGCTTCTAGGACTCTCTATTGATGACGGTTTCCACTCTGGTAATCGGTTCTCCTCTCACTATAAAAAGGCTATAATATGGATGCCTTCTTAGGATTGGGATTAGGCGCGCTGAGTTTTGTTTAACACGCATAAAGATGGCGAGAGAAACCGCACGGGGATAGCCATATGAAGCCAGATTAGAGATTATCCTAAGAATTCGATACGTAGGAGAAAAGGATTTTCACCAAGCTCGTCATGTGATTTCTCTGTACCACTTATGCGGGCGCAGAGTGATGGGCAGTACTCATGGTTCTTTGTGACGGAAGAAAGAGCATTGCCTACATCCATGAAAAGGGTGGAATGATATGGAGAAAGGAATCAAAACACCATCTGGTCTTTTCCTTTGAGTGATTCATGTGGATCCGAATTGTTGCGGAAGAAGATGTGGCGTATTGTCCTCTATCGCAAAGCGGACTTTGGCTACTCTATCTAAGCCCGAAGGAAGCTTCCACTGAGATTCAGTTTAAGAAGAGAAGGAGAAAAGCAGTCCTATACGTTTGACCTTCTTGCACCCTGTTCACGTAACGCAAGAAACACAAGTGACCATGCAGGCGGAGATATAGGGAGCAGTAGAGGAAGAGGGATGGATTGTGTAATAGAGGCTACTGGATCGCCTTCGATGATAGAAACGTAGGGAGAAGAGGGATGTACGAAATAAAAGGGAAAGAGTGCGCTATCTTCAGAGGTTCGGGAAATGGAAAGAGAAATGGGCCTCCTCCAGGAATTGTAAACCTCATAGGATTGTTCTCACCTTTCATTCCGCATGATGTGGGAATGTCCATAGGAGAGGAAGTGCTGGAGTTGAGCAGAGCCTGGCACCCAGCTGCCCTGGGATATTCCAGGTCGTGCTTTTACGCGCTATGGAAAGAAATTACAGGTGAGGCCACTCCCACCTCTTTCGCGTATTGCACAACGCCACGAAATTTCCTGAATTAAGAAGCTAAAGAGGGAGAGTATCTGGTCAGCAGATAGTGAGTGGTTCTGTGTGTTGAGTACGAGAAGAACGGGCAGACCGCAGAAAGCTGAAGAAGCTAGTAGAGCCTTTCGGAAAGAAACCCTGCAGGATGTCCCGGTATTTGCTCCTCCTGCAACGGAGAAATCACTTTTCCGGAGGAATGGCAGGAGCCGAGACAGGACTCCCGCCACCGAGGGAGTATCTGGACACCAAATCATTGCATATAGGAATAATGCCCAAGTTATATTGCACTGAGCGAGGAGCTTCTCTCTTCAGCAGCCAGTGAGCCTCCGCATTTTCTTTTTCAGGAGAAACAAAAGAGAGCATGCGATCCTTTCGGGATTCAGGCGGACATTGAAGCATGTATACACTCGAGGAGCTCTATTTTCCAGAATGACCGCATAGCAGATAGAAAAGTTGTTGCCTACACAGTCTAGAACCAGGAGCTGTGTTGCTATGTTGAAATTAGGGAAAGAATCCCAAAAGAATGTAAGATTCTAAGAGAAAGGGACTTTTAACGTTTTCAGAGAATAAGGGAGGAAGAAGAGGTACTTCTTCCGATTCTGCCAGCCTGAAAGAGAAAGAAGGATTGAGGGATGAGATAACTTGGTCTTTGTCTATAGTGACTAGAGACAGGGCTCCTTGCCACAACCAGGAAGCCCTATAAGTGAGGTGAGAGCCAATGACTTCCCAGGGTGAGACGACGTGAATGCCATCGTGGTGCGTACGGACATCGGCTGAAAGACATCCTCAGCCTCCGCGTGCAGTATAGAGAAATGCGACATGCCCTAGAAGGAGGATATGGAGTAGAGGTTTATCTCTATAACGATAAGACGGAACCGCTGGCACGATAGCATGCAAGTACGAAGAAAAAGAAGATGCAAGGCTGTATCAGCCAGGAAGAGGTCAATACTTCACTTGCCACAGAAATGTGCGGGATACAGATAGAGCTACATCCTAGAAGGAGTTTGCAGGGCATGTTCTTATACCTGACGTAAAGACGGTAGAGCCCGAGCAGGTCAAGAAAGACTTCGGCGTATCGAAGGCGGCTTTTAAGAAAGCATAAATAGGAAGCTCTTGAAAGGAAAGCAGATCAAAATCGCGAAACAGACGATACTAAACTCTATCAAGAAAGGAAGGAAGAATAAAAGACAAAGAAATAAAGAATTTTTATGAGGCTTCATACGCACTGCGATTTCTTCAAGCGTTTCAACTGGAGATTTTCGCACAAACTGACAAATAAATTTGAGTTAACTGTCAGATTTTCTATCAGCATATAATAAACTGTACCAAAATTTGCACGGATAGTTTCGGAAGATGAGTCAAGCTAGTCAGATGCACCGAAACAAGACCTAACCGCTATTCTTGAAAAGAAGAAGCGAGAAGATTTCAAAGCCTTTAGCGCGGCGAGATGGACAGGTTATAGACAGAGGAAGGAAGACATGGTAGTAACAGCTTGAGAATGTAGTCAAGTATCCTAACAGTTTCGTTGCGGTAAAAAGGCTTAACAGGGGTGAAGATACAAATTTATCTGCATCTTTGTGGACAACTTCAGGGATGTAAACCCAAGTCACAACTCTTCTACGTATAGTGGCGGGTCTTGAGGATATCAGTACCAGGAACTATTATCGACGGAAAGAAGATGAATGATGTGGAATAGAAAGGACAGAGATATCGCCATGGTTTTTGGGGTATGCTCTTTATCCATATGACAGTTTGCAGGCAATATGGCTTTCAGTTTGAAGCCGTAGGGATTGCGAAGGATGAGAATCGACAAGGAAGGTTAAAGCCGGGGCTGCAAAATTCTTGACCTTGAGGCATTTGCTCGATCGTAAAGCCGAGGCGCACCCGGCAGAGATGAAACGGCGATGTGGCTGGGACGTTGTTGTACGTCGTCCGAGAGTTTTCTGATGGATGAACCAGCACCAGCCTGGATGCAAAGTTAAGGGCGCAGATGCGTGTAAAGTTGCCAAACTTCATAAGTCTTGGAGACCAGCCATCATCTCATGACCCGTGGACCGGGGCACTGCAGGCATGAGCCGAGAGATCGTAGTGTTGAGTTGGTGATATTCAACAGATACTCCGGAGATCTTTTCGTGCAATAAGTTCGTTGCCGGTTGTATCGGATCACGCAGATAAGATATGATTGATGGAGTGTACGGAAGAGGGCATTAAGTGAAGTTAAGCTTTTGCAAAACATGCACTTTAGAACGAAAAGGCTGCTGTAGCAAGGATGAGAGCTACATCGGAAAAACCAGCGCCTCGGTATCGTCCGGAGGTTACGCGTTGAAGAAGATTATCACCAAAATCCTTTAAGTCTCTCTTATTACTGCGGAATTCGTGTATACGAAGTGCTTGATGTGGGGACACTGCTTTACTTTGAACGTGCGGATGCATAACCGGACAGCAAGGAAGTCAGTCGAGGCAGGCCAGAACCGGTGATACGGTTCGCTTCCATCCACGATGAAGAATGATTCCATATCTTTGATAAAGGCTTTGATAACCATCACAAACCTAAGCGAGAAAAGCTTTGTGAATATTCATAAAATAATTAAATTTAGGAAAACAGGAAAGAGATTCTTTGTCACTGTAACTAAATACTTTAATAGGATGAAACTGTTTATAGTAGGAAGGAGATTACTACAAAGGTTTGGCAGTGCAGTATTTTTGTCGCAAACAAAATTGATGCCACAAACAGGCCTTGCGGAAGGTTTTCATACCAATGCGGATCAATAAGAGGAAAAGGATGGAGTAAAGATGATTTCAAGTCAGGTTTGCAGTACAATTGATTCCATTAAAAAAGATCTTAAAGTGGTTTATTCTTCTTGGGATATTGACGAAGAAAGTTCTTGCCACCACATTTATTGAAGACAAGAAGTTTGTCGGGATGGTGGTATCGCTTGCAGGTCTCAGGGCTGATTCACAGGCTGCCGGGCGGATTTCAGTTTTAGATTTTTTGATGAACATCAATTGAGTTTGTGCTGATTGCATGGAATGCGATAGTGTATATGGTCGGAAAACTTGCAGTTTGCAGGTACAGACCTTACTCGTTGCCTATAGAAGAAAAGTTCGGTAAGGACAATTTCGTAAAAATCTTCTTTTGGACAATCTTCTTCTGAGTGGATATCCTCTACCAGCGCGCAAGCTACATTGATCAACGTTCATGAGTGGTTTTCCTTGTGAGTCGGATGAAACCATCGATGTACAGGCACAGGATGCATGAAGGGTTCTTCTCTTCAGAATCAATGGCTGTGACGACGGTGGATGAGAGAATATTGTGGTGGAGACACACGGCCAGGGCGGGCGCATGGCACGGCACGGCGAGGTGCAGAAGATTGCAGCCAAACTGCTGGATGCTTTCCTCCGGGGATTATGCTCCCGCAGGTGGCATACTGTATAGAACTGTGAACAAAGTCAAGGAGAGTATCCCGTTTCACAGGAGCAAAGATGGCCTTGGAAGTCAGCAGATTTTCTTCCAATGGACAAGAAGATTAGCACATTACAATGCACTTGGCATCGGCAAGATTGGTTATAACTTCCAAATTCCTTTTGCAAGATGTTTTATTAAAGGAAATCTTTGTGGATGTATTGGATGACAGTTTTGACGAAAACTTTGAAACCTTTCCAAAGTGCTGAGAACAACAAATATTTGGAGAAACCTCAAGACAGCTCTTATCCATAGAGAAATACGCTCAATCTATCGTTTGGATAAGATGGATCAGAGCAACAGGACTGGACCCGCGTGTTTGTTGGATACCATTTACATTCAGGTTGCACTGATGGTGGTAAAATATATAAGGTACACTTGGAGACATTTGGTTTAAAACAAACTATAAGAACGGAATGTCATGGAGAAAGAAAGAAAAGGAATATCCGTCGGAGATAGAGCAAAGAAGACAGCAGAAAGAATGAATTTACAAGCATGGAAGAAGCAAGAAGAACCGGAAGACCGCGCTTTTCGTTTTGGTGTTCATACATACTTTTTGCTACGCTCGGTGGTTACTGACGTGTCATTTATTATTTCAACCTCCAAGTTCCAATTTTGAAAGAGACACAGGGGACAAGAAGGAAAATCAATCTTGCCGGGTAAGCAAAGAGCTCAGAGGTACCAAGGATCTGATTGATGTGTCTTGCGGAGATACAGATGATGCAGGAGGCAGGCATACAAGGAGAAACAGCAGCCTTCAGAGATAAATCAATGTGCTGCAAAAAAGAAAAAGTGACGAGACGATTAAGTAGCAAAAGAGTCTAACAAGGGAGATGGTGCAGTTCCAGCGGTGGAAGAAGGAGATATAGTGAGGTTACCTATCCGGATTCTCAGCGGAAAAAGGGAAGCCTTCAGGAGGCAGGAGATGCCGCGGGATTACTACATCAGACGGGATTTCTAAATAAGGATCTGGGTTTAACCTATTGTTGAAAATCTAGCAAAGGTGGAAGGCAGCTCCATAGGAAAGTTGTAAAACAGAAACAGGAGAGGAACCCCTTTTGGATTGCACTGGAAAAGGTTGTTGTATCCCATAAATAGTGCAGAATCCACAGGATGCTGAGCCTTCCCAATCAGCTATCTTTCTCTCGAAGGCTCTGCCGTTGATGGGATTTATTTCCCAATATGAAAGTGGGCAGAAGGATAGGCACTGAGTTATTGATTTAAAATGGAGAATGTGGAAGCAGCCACTGACTGGATTGTGCACCGGACTGTCTGTCCAGAGCCGGAAGAGGCTACAGAAGAGGTCGAGACAGGTCTTCAGTCTAAGCCGATGCAGAATTCAGGCAGAGATACCTTGCTGTACAGATACAGGCTGGGGCGGAAAAGGTTGGTGTGCAGGGACGGACATGGAAGTGGATATGCGATTGTGATTCATCCAGCCAAACAAAACTGACTTCCGAACTCTTTCAAACATGGCTGCAGAGACGTTGTCAGGACACAGTCTGGAAAGGGTATGCAGACGGTTCAACTCTCCTCCCGGACGGTTGTCGTTAGGTTTCACATGCCTATTTCACTCCATGGAAGGCTACTACAGGTCGATCCTCGGGTGGATGGTGCAGAAGCGGACGTAGTACTTCTTAGACCGCGCAAAGGACCGACTTGAAACAGCAGAGACTCTTGCTAATTTGCTCCCATGTAGCTCTGTGCGCCACTTCTCATGGCCAGAAATTGAATCCTTCCCAGTGGCTGCTTTTCATGTGGGGAGTGTGGATGTTTTCATTGTTAATCATAACATGGGGACTAGAACTAAGGACTTTGAAGGTTGGAGGATATGAACTTGCCTACTGGAGAAGGAAGGTTTTCGACTTTTAAGGCAAGAGGCAGTCTGGAATCCATTACGGAAATCTGAGACAGGTCAGGAGAAAAGTCAGACAGGAATAAAACATAAGATGAGACAGATGGACTGAGGTCTCAATTGGACAAGCAGTGGCACATATAGGTTTGGGTTTTTATTTGGGCTGGGTACTATAGGATTACATGGTAGCAGAGGGTGTTCCAAAAGAAGGGCACGACAATGGGCATGGGGAGGCATCATAGTTTGGCGGTCAATGGTCAGGTCAGCTGATGTGGGTTTTAAATAAGACTTTTGCTGCGCTACGATATCTGTGAAGAAAGACGCATTCTGAGAGAGAGCGAGGACTCGTAGACTCCATTGCGATCATTCCAGGAATCTACAAGCTATCTATTTTTGCTTTTTAAAGGGGTTATCGGAGTAAAATTGCAGAATATGGTTTAACGGAAGAAGAAATTAGTTCAATCATCACCTGCTTTCATGCACTAATCCTTATGAAAGGACACTATGCTTTCGGAAAAAGTGCTGTCAGGAAGACAGTTTCTGGATCTAGCAGGTACCCTCCATAACTAGTTTACTTCGCTTTATGCTGCACTGACGCGTGGGCACACGGGGCGCACCTGCCTATCCTTTAAGAAGGCGGAGATTCACGCTGGAAAGGACTGCTCTATCATGGACGGAGAACAGTGGAAAAAGCAGGATTTGAAAGAACACCTTTAAGCTGCCAGACTATGATTTCGCTCTTGCATAGCCCACGGATTTCCCTTCGGATTTTTCCGTTGGATGAGCAGTGAGGGCAGTGTGCAGAGTAGGTTTGGGCTGATAGCACATAAGGTGTGGAAGGAGGGTTGATTTTGGGAGGCGTGAGGCCACATGAAAAAGACCCATGGGCACTCAGATGCGGGCCAATCCTTCTCCATGCTCTGACGGATGCTCTTCTCTTACAGTGCTACGCAACACTGAGAGATATGGAGACATTTCAGATGAGAGTAGACGGTACTCAGGGAATATCCTCCTATTTTTGTTATGAAGGCCATATGCACACTGGTAAAGAACCCAGGCTATACCTTGGGAATGCCAGATGCAGGTGCTTCTCATGCAGAAACCGAGAGGGTGGGGAACTTTATTCCTCTGATGGAGAAGAATATTGTGAGCACTATCTGAGAGAGAAGGCATTTCACGTGAAACGACAGGAAGAGGGCTTAGGCTTTTACCGGACAGGAGGAAGGCATTGCATGAAGACCCATCGTGCTTTGGGAGAAAACACAGAACTGAGAAAATCTGGTGCATGCCTCGTCCTAAAGTTGACACTAAAGTACATACGATATTAACAGAAAGAGTGGAATGAAGAAATAATAGGAGTTCTTCTTATCTGCCTACTTTTGGTCTTGTAACAGGAGGGATGATGAGGTGAACTATTACTTGGAACAGGAATATCTATTCCTATTTTACGAGATGTGAGTACAAAGGAAATCCAGAGCTTGATGCTGTCCAGTCCTTCCGTGATGCCAGGCGGAGAAAAGCTTGCAAACTGGGAGAATACAGTAACTGCCTCTTCTCAAGGAGGCTTGAAAAAACCGTTGCGGAGGTGGCAAGGCTATGCCTTCCGTTGTTGCCATCACCAATATGATGCGTTATCAACAGAAACGGATTTTCCATTTTCGGAGAAGTACAGAAAGACGGGTACCGGCCAGCGGTTGGAGATTGTGTGGAACAGAACGTGCGAACTTCTGATTGCGACCAACAACCATGTGATTCAGGACTCCAGTTAAGCGGTCAGCTGTCGATGAAGGTATGAACGCACGGGTAAAGAATGAGTACGACGGTCGATTTGGCGCTGGTTTCCGTGAAACACCAGAATTTCACGGAGAGCAAGGGAGAAGATTAAGGCCATTGCAGTGGAGTTCCAACTTCCGATGATGGCGGGTAGGAGACCCTGTTGTGACGCAATCGAAATGCCCTCGACTGCAGGACAATCCATGTCCTTGGAATCGGCCTGCAAAAAAACAAGATGTACAGACGAGGGGTATCCAGGGGCTGATTCAAACGGATGCGGCAATCCAATCCAGGAATTCAATGCGCTTCTGAATATACGAGGTTGGAATCAGCATGGCAAAATATGCGGATACAGATGTAGAAGAGGCATGGGCTATTCCATTCCGTCCTCTCTGCAGCGGAAAACATTCTTTCTTCTTTATCAACACTGTGGGGGTAAAATGCGGAGGGGCCAGGCGGGCGTTCTTAGTGCAGGTAAAATATTGATACAGACGGCGAAACTTTTGCGATACCGAAAGGAATCTGCGCCAAAAGTATTGGAAGATACCGGTGTTGAAACAATTGCAATCAGGAAGACGTATCACCAGCTGGACGGGCAGACGTTTATACCACTGCGGATTTAAAAGTCTCTACTTTCCAGAAGTCTGGAAACGGGAGAGATGAGCTCACATGATGCGTCAGGACAGATGGAGAAATTTTGCAACGAGATGGAGATCAAGGGTGTTGGCAGGGTACTCAGAGGCTTCCGCCAAGCAGAATGCAGGTAACGAATGCGCCTCTCAAGGACGGCGGTCAGGATGTCAAAATGCACCTGACATTCACGAAAACCGGAAAGTATGATGGAAGATCGCTGGGGTTTCAGGGTTTCTTCAGCAGATATAAAGAGATATAGAAAAAGAGAGATATAAAGGATATATGAAAAGATATAGAAAAGCTGCTACTTGACTGGGAAAGATTTCATGGCAGCTTTCCCTTCTATGTTAAAATAGAGGTCGAGATATAAACTACAAGAACGTTGGGACTTAAAGGATTTTATGAAGATTGCATACCATGTCAAAAGGAGAAAAGAGAGTTCGTTTCGATTGAAGGAAAAGATCAGAATGTATGTCTGCGGGCAAAACCATGTACAATCTGATTCATATCGAAATGCTCGTCCTGTAGTTATGTTGATACCTTCATACTGCGTTTTATGGAGTACAAAAGGGTTATCAGGTAAAATATGTTTCCAATTATGCGGATGAACGATAAAATCATCGAGGCTGCAGTAGAAGAAGGCGTGGGTGCGAATAGTACAAGCGCTATGTTATAAAGTTGGAAAAGGATAGCGAGATCTCAACATCCGAAGCAGCTTTCCGCCCATCAAGAAAGCAACAGGAAGAGTGGCAGCATGGTAAGCCCTCATCGAGACTTGCAGAAAAAACTGCTATGCGATGAACGGTGCAGTCTGTGTGATACGACCGCTTTTAAAACTATGAAGACTTTCTCCTTAAAAGATATGGAAGTTGCAGTCAGACTTCCGAAACTCAGGGTTTCCGGATAGGAAGAGAAGAGTCCTCGACTTTGTGCTGGAAGCCGAAGAAGATAGGAGAAACCGTGTTAAATTCTCCCTGGGTGAAGGAGACCAAGGCTGCTTTTGAGTGCTGTGTTATGTCATAGAAGTATTACCGGAGGGCTCTGAGGACATCGCTGCGGCAGAGGGATCTTGTTTTGCATCATGAAAGTAGTTGCCCAGTATGGGCAGCTCGGTGAACAGTTTATACTGGATGCAATGCTATCAATATTGATAACAAGAAGATATCAGTCAACTCCGGAAACTGCTGCAAGTACGGGATGCTGACATCAGTTTGATCGATGGTTCTCCTTCTATATGCTTTCTGCGCTAAAGCCCGCCATTCTAAGGAACTGAGTGCAGGAATCCGCGAAGGGCCTCTCTCGACGAATCTTGGCTGTATCTGGAGACTGGAGGTTGCTTCCTCGTCTAGAAAACAGGGCATGTCAAAGAGGAAAAGCCTTGAAGAAGGTGAGAATATTTTTTAACTCTTTCTCCGAGAAGATGGGATGGCTAGAAAGCCGGCAGATACATGCCCAGATTTTGAACTGGTGCGTCTTGCAAACTCTACAGTAAATGAAGAGTCTTCCAAAAGACCAGCTCCCATCATGGTCAATTGCTGTCATGGCCATGTTATCGGCATTCTGACACCGGAGAAAAACTGGACAGGGCTGGAAGAGGTCAACTCATTATCAGTGACAGGAAGCCAAAATAGGATTTTACCGAGGCGGATCAGTTCGTGATGAACGCTGCTGGAGATGGGAGGTTGCCCTTGGGAGGACACCAGGGGCAGGTGGGAATGGCCAGGAGATCTAAGGACGGCCTTGCATTGCAAATCCCTAGAAACGACTTGTGTGAGAGTTCTGTTATGACTTTTTGTTCGGGACAGACTGATTCGCGACCTTTCCGGGTGCAGCCAACAAGACGACAGTATTAAGAAAAGGACTGGTTTGCGCGAAAGGCGCAGTCGGATGATAACAGGAATATTATGCCAATGAACTCACAGGAGAGGCGGCGGTTTACAGACGAAAATCATAAGTCACCAAGTCGTTCCAGAATTCCAGATCAGAGTTATCATCGTGCTACAGGTTGAGGCAGGCCTTCAGGCCATTACACATTATCAAAATAGGAAGAAAGGCTAAAGACACTTATGGGAGGCCGGGTAACTTACTTCCTTTGAAGAAGAGGAAAAAATGAGAGAAGAGGATAGCCCCTTGTGGGAAATGGTCATGCCACCAGGAAGCCTTTCAGGGGCAAGAAAACCGTGATCGTCTGTTCATTGCAAGGAAAGGTCTACACACTGAGACCCAGGCCGATTTTAACATCTTGCAGAGGCAGAAAAAGCAGGATTACGGTAGTCGACTTTGACCAGAAGTCAGGGCCGGTAAAAAATCAGTGCAGGAGAGCTACTGAGGGAGTGATTGCCTATCTGGCAGCATTTTTCCTATGCAAACTTCAAGGAACTCTTTCTGTTACCAGAGAGGAAAGGAGAGCCTTCTTCTTTTTGTTAAGACTAGAATCGAACCCTGTAATCTTGGCTAATAGTAGTTCATTGCAGCAGAATCTATATGGTGCACAGGTTATTATCCCGAAGAGACGCGCAGTGAGGCTGGCTGCGACAGTCGCAGAAGCAGTTGACGCTCTAGATTACACTGAGGAATATGTAAGGTGACAGATCTTGGCCTGAAACCAGCGGAGGGTGAAAAGGGGGATGTGGAACTGCATGCATATAGGCATGGCAGGCATGTATAAGCTGAACACAGAGGCAAAAGTGGACTCATTGTGGGAGGCGGGGAGGAGCGTTTTGCTAAAACTCTTCAAGCAGAGCCGGCCAGTGAGGGCGATATCGAGCTCTAAATGTTTCCATGGCACCGGCGGTATCGCCTATGAGGTGTAAGGCCAGAAGGCAGTGGGGTGAAAGCCAAAGGAGCTTAGGGAAGAGCAAGATGGGAGGAAAGAAATAACTGGATATTAAGCAAGAGATAAAATAGAAGATTCAGGTTTAAGAGAAAGGAAACGCTTCAGTCAGAGGAAATACAGGTTGTGGCGGAAAACTTGGTTTTGCACTCCTCTGTTTGCCAGCAGCACACAGGAGCTATGCTTTTAGCCTTCGAGAAGGGTTTTGCCAATGCTGAACATGAATCTGAGGCGGTGCTTTCAGCCTGAGCAGAGATTGGAAGAGCCTCTATGCTTTTGTTCCTTGAAAAACATATATCGTTAGAGAATTGTATGTATGTAGTTGTTTCGGGAAAATGAATCAAAAAGGAACAAGAGTCTTTTGAAGAGGCTTCTTCTCTTTGGAAGCTTTGTTTCCTTGCACCAATCAGTCATGCATCTTCATGCCGGATCATGTTTCCGCAGAGTCGCACTCAGTTTTATCTCATACAATGCAGTTTACTACCCAGACAAAACGGAAGAGTCAATGTAGCGACGACCTTCTGTACAGCACGTCCGAGCAGCTCGAGGTCACGTCTTGCAAAGGCAGTTGGGATAAAAATGAAAAATGCTGACCACGTTTTGTTCAGAGAGGACTAACCGTCATCTCCTTTCCTTCTATTGCCGAGATTAGCTTTTAAACGTCTTTTAAGTCATATCTTCAGCTTTGTGTGTGCGTTTGGCTGGTATCCACTTTGCATTATTTTTGTTCTATCATACCAGAGGAGATAAAGGAAGATTTAAAACTGAGATAACCGCGGTGATGCTCGTTAACATGAATAAAGAAGGAAGATGAGGTGAGTGATGGGAAGTGTGGGAGAAACTGGACTGTGGGATCTTCTCAAGGTCCCTGGGTTCCTTTGCTTTGCCTATTTTATTCATAATGAGGGCTCATGTATTTCCTAAATCCGTTATCTTGCCTTTCGTGTGGGGAGAGAAGGGAGTTGGGAAGGCACTTATCCGCTCTTCAGGAGAAATGGGCGTGGAGACTAACAACAATGCCATGAAAGAAATGGTACTTCCGCTTTACGACAGCCTTCCAAGGAGGCAGAGCTCTCCTCTTCAGTGAACCTTATCTTTTCAGAAAATGGAGAATGACAGGGAACGATTACGGACGGCAGTGGCTTCTTTCGTGCGCAACAGGAAGCCGGAAAATATGGCTCTACGCAGGGCAAGGCTTTGTCTTATGGGACTCAGCAGTTGCAGGAAAACTGTCCTTTCCAGGCGGTTTGAACTTTCAGAATTCGACACAGGGCAATCCATTAGAAAAACAGGGTGTTGTACGGAAAGTGGAACAAAGAACCGGAAAAATATTCTCTAGGGTCCTGTAAGGGATGGTGCTTGGAATTTCTGGGCCCGATATTTCTTGTCAGTTCCACAAATGTCGAATGAATTCAGGAGGCTTCTCAGTTCCCAGGATACAAAACTGCTCTATAAAAGGACTTTGTAGCTGATTGCATTTACCATCCGTTAGAACAAGATTACTCTCAGGCTAAAAGAATAAAGGACTTCGCTATGAACAGCCTCCCATGCACAGAGCACTGAAACTTTCAGCTTTGGACTTCGGACAGGAATTCCCGGAAGAGGAGTGCTTTCGACGTTAAGGAATTGAAAAAGAAGGTGATTAATTGAACACTCCTGTGGCGGACTGCCTTTTCTGTTCACTACTCTTTGGAAGGAGAAAGCATAAAATCAACTAAAAATATTTACTAAACAGCCGACTCGTTACTGGTAAATAGTCACCTTTCTATATTAAAGGAAGTCTGTGATATTGCTTTGTGGGATGGGGAATCATATGGGCAGAATAATTGGGAAAATGAAAGAACGTTATGATTGGAAGAGGAAGCGGTGGCGGACTTTCACCACAAAACAGAGGAGCATGAAAAGGTTCTTTCTCTTCGACAGAGGTGGAATTTTCTTTATCTGAAAGCACCAGTACTCCACAAAAAGCTTTATGAGGTGCGAGGATCCGAATGAAAGGGACCTGTGCACCTTCTTGCTGGCAATTTTTATAGTTATGGGCAAAACTACTACGATGTATGGGTATCTCTTTTCAAATTAATCCGCCCACTGTGTGTAATCGATAACCCTCAGGAATCTGAAAAACTTTCACTGGAGAAGGAAGAGGAAGCAATGTTGTACCGCACGACAGCATCAGCAGCACCTTCGATGTTTCAGGTGAACGGAAAACATCTGGGCTACCAGTAAAGGCGGAAAGCCGTTTAGGCTCGTCGCGGTCACCTCAGCGTTTTACGTGAAGGTGAAAACAGGATTGTGTCCAGAGTAGCCACCGGTGGTCAGGACAGGACGTATCTTAGTGCCAGGATATATTAATTGGTTTTCCGGAATCTTCAGAGGTAAACGATTCCGTTTCCGGGAAAAGGATAAAAGATCTTGCGGTTTCTTCACGGATTATCGGCAAGCGGATTCGGAAAGCTTCAGCTAAAGGTGGATTGGGGATGAAAGCGGTTTATGGACGTACTTGTGGAAGAGGTGCTCTACAAGGAGGACAAGCTCTATTCACGGTTTGCCACAAAAGATAAGGCAAGATACTCTACGCTTTTTTCCGCGAAAGGCCCGCTCTGCTAGGACGGAAGATTCTTGTGAATTTTGTAAAGTTAGGGCTAATTTCATCCCTAGGTATGAAGATCCTTACCCTGTATGAGCTAGAGATTGACGTCCTGGAAAGGGACCTTGGAGCAATTGGATACCTGTGACAAGTGCCTGTCGGATTCGAGCATAGAAGGTAAAAGGAGAGAACTTTTAGTAAACGGAAAAGCTATTTCTCAATGGCGTGAACATGCATGGTTACTGCTCTGACCGGCAGACTCACGGTAGAAAAGAGAATAAGCAAAGATCTCCATACAAGAATGAGAAGACCTTACCAATGTATGCCATCCGTTGTTCTCATTACCCGAACGAGCTAGTTTACTCTCTTTACGATCAGTACAAGATTTTATGTCATTGACAAGCTGGACTTGGAAACCCATGGTTTGAATATGGATTGGAGAGCACGTTATGAGTGGCTGAACGACTTAGCCAAAAAGCTGGGGAAGGGCTTTTCTGCGACCGCGCGGTAAGAATGAGTGAAGAACTGAAATCACCCCTCTATCATCCATGTGGTCACTCAAGAACGAGTCTTCGATGGGACAGAATTACTGTGAAGATGGCTGAAGCAGTTCAGCATGGACCAGTCACGTCTTATTCACTGTAGGTGATTACTAGGAGGCGGACATTCGTGTGTGTTCCACGTGTATGCAACGTCTTGAGCGGAATGATTGAGAGGCCCAGGAGAATGATGCACGGAAAACTCCTGATACCTCACGGGACTGCCCAGGCTGGCAGGGAGGCTGGACCAGGAAGTTTAGAGTATCAGGATCTTTTTGAAAATATCCGTCTTCAGGGCAGTTGTCTAGGAGTGGTGTATTACGGACTTGAGGAGAGTAGAAGAAAGAGGGACAGATATCTGTGCTACCAGAGGGAATTACAGAACCGACCCAATAACGAAACTTCTGTCGACAGATTATTACGACCAGATAAGTCACTGTCTTCCAAAACCTCACCTGCAAACCTGCCAACAGGTATTGATTGCTTACTAATTTCGCAAAATGTTCAATGCAACGAAGGTGATTGCTGCTTCAAGTAAACAGTATTTCAGGACAGTAACTGACCACGGTTTTGGGTATCAGATGGAACGGAAAACTGCTATCTTACTGATCTTCCACGAGCTTGTGGTGGATGCGCAGTGCTGACACTTTGGATTCAGAATTCTGGGCTCCTAAAACAGCAGGAAAATAGGCTGAAAAGATTTAATCTGTTCCCTTTTATGTCAAGAAGAAAGTGTTTTGCTGCCAAAAGGGAGAAGCTTTCCGCGCAGCGGTTTGTTTTGAAGAGCAGCAGTGGAAGAGATTCAAGGGAAAATCTCAGGAGAACAAGTCAGCTGCTTACACCCACTGAAGACTGAGCCACAGCCGGTCTGTCAGGTCTTCGAGATTGCAGGACAAGAATCGCCGTAGAGGAAGTAACCCGACCTCTTTCCTTCTAGCAACAATCACACAATCCGCACGATAAGGTGAGCGGTAAAAGCTCAGAAACTAAGCTAGCCGGAAGACTATAATTATATTATTAAGCTGGGCAAATATCTGACCTTGAAATATGTATAAGGTGAAGGATTAGACGAAAAGTACTATCTATAAATAGCTACTGGAACAGTTAGAAGGTATCAACAGCTATAAGAGGAGTACTTCAGTTTGTGATTCTTATAAATACGCATTCTCCACTTGTAAGCATAGCATTCAACTAAGGAGAATACAGTTATAAGATTGAGAATGACTCTGTGGAACTTGGATTTATCCAAGAGACTTGATACAGCAGCTGCATGAGATTCATCCAGGAGATGGTGTTGAGCTTTCATTCCCGGGCGCCGAAGTATCCTCGTGCAGCCTTGCCTCGATTGGGAGGAAAAGTGCCAGGATGTGCAGGGAGCCTTTGAGATCAGCATTTACTGAAAGCAAAATGGGAGATGCATGGGAGACTGCAGTGCTTGTAGAGTGGACATCATGAAAGAGAACTATGATGGTGCACTTGCAGAAATTCGAAGAGCTAAAGATTGTAATTTGAATCAATCAGTTTTCAGCTTTGTCATTACGATAAACCTTGGAAAATAGCTGTTAGGGAGATTTCAGAATCGGAAGATATTATTCTGCTTGTGGATGCAAAAACTGGCTGGTGTGGAGCAATTCTGGAGAGAACAGGTTACCAGAGGCGGACAAGGTTCAACCTGGTTTACAGCTTCTCTTCAAAAGAATAGGTGGAAGGGCATTTCATTACCTGGAGGGCGAGGAGAAAGAAGCTATAGATAAAAGAAGACTTTGATCAATGAAAAACGGCACCATGTATTTTCTAGCCTGAAATAAATTACAGGCTTTCTTTACTTTATGATTTGCGATTCTCCGTTCCTTCTATCTTTTCGATGGTGCAGAGGCTATCGGAGAGTTCGGCCCAAGGGAGCCTACGACAATTACCTCTTTCCTCTTCAGGACGGGACCTTTTCGAGGCACTGTTTGCTGCCTTTATTTTACAGTTATCCAGGTGGAGGTGCGATCATCAATTTTTTGATTATCACATTCCTGATTGAAAAAGTTTATCAAAAGGGTGGGGGATTTTTCCGTGCATATCACTGTTCAAGCAGTTGCAGCACTGGATTTTCATTCTCACAGGTGTTCAATTACAGTTCAGTGGCCATGCTGAAAACATGGAAACAGGATTAACTGGTTCATGATTTTGCCACTGCATTATGTTTCATCTTGGAATCATTTTGGGCTGCAAATATGATTATCCTAACATGACGTTCGAAAAGGATGTGATGGAAGCAGCGGGAGGTAAATGAGACAAACTTTTGGAGGGTTCTGTATATCACAGTGTATATGGTGAAACTGATTCTCTTCTGCTGATTACTCTCATCAGGACGCACTGCTGACTCTTGGTATTTTATCATAACGGAGACGGACCAGACAATGCAACAAACCACCATGGGACAATTATCTATTATAACAACGGTTTCCGCTATATCTGAAATTATTTCCTTCGGCAATCAATAATATGATGACCTTTATTATTGCAGGACTATCCATTGCAATTTTTAATCACGAAGGAAAAGAAAATGAAAAGTATAGGAAAATATCCTTCCACATGATTTTAGTTCTTGCTGGCTTATTTGTTTCCTGTTTCTTTATTTTATGTTCGTTTCGGACAAATACCAATACGGAATTCTTTCAGTCCATAGCAAACTCAAAGTACTCAGATTTAAAAGCATTATGATCAATTTTGCCATCTTACGCAACCAAATGAATATTGCAGTGCAATGACCAGCTCTATCTTCATTTCCAGCCAGTCTACCCTTCTTGCGGTCTTGCTCTTTCCGCGGCAGGCTATGCTTTTGGCAAATATGGTTCAAGGAAAGAATCGATTTTCCCAAAACATCATGGAAACTGTGATGTTCCGGCAGTAGTAATGTATGTTCCGCTCTTTGAGATGATGATTAAGCTGCAAGCCAACGGATACCTACAGCTCAGTCATTCCCCATGCTGGCATTACCTTCAGCATCTTGCAGCAAATATGCTGGAATTTCCGACAGCGCGATTGAGGCTGGGCGGGTTGACAGACTGCGGGAAGTGAAACAAGTGTTTTCGTATCATCGCTGGCAGCAAACCAGCAATCAGGCGCGCCATCATCTATATGTTTACCCTCCATATGGAACTTGACTTTTATATGGCCTTTAATCGATGGCGATGAAAAATGCCACCGATTGCCCTCTGATGTGACAGGAAATCCACAAAACAAACATAGTGAATTCTTCTTGCAATCACGCCATATCCGGTCTCCTTATTTTTATGGTTTCCCGAAATGAAAGTTCGTGCAAGGTGTTATGGAGCAATTGAAAAGGTAGAAATCTGGAAAAGGGTGAATCACAAAAAGTGTCATTATGCCAGTATTTGCATTATGCCAGTGTATTAAGTAAGAGTAGACTAAGTGCAAAATACAAATATGAAATTTTAAAACGGAGGAAAAAATGATAGAAAAGACGATGAAGAAAATCATGTGGAGAATACTATCATTCTGTCTCTTCCCTGTTCTTAAGAATTACCTGCACGGAAGCTGGAGGGATCAGAAGCAAATAGGAAGACAACAATAAATATGGGCATAGGATGTAGCTTTAAAACAGCTGGGAAAGAGGCAGAAAGGTATCAGGAGAACCATCCAGAATGTGGAACTGAAGTTTGAAGATAGAGATGAGATCAGATTTACAAGCTTTCCACCTCTTAACAGCCAGGCTAACATTGGATATCATCATCAGAGAATACCTCATTGGCTATGCGGACAAGTTCCCGGAAGAGCTTCCTGGTTAGTGATATAATGGACAGAAAAAAGTTTCTTCCTTCCAAAATCAATTAGTAAAGTACTCTAATAAGTAAAATTCAGGCTTTCCCTGGGATGGAGCTGGGCATTGTTCTATCGCACGGATTATTTCGAAGGGCAGGAGTGGTTGACGTCCCATAAAACCTGGGAGACCACAATTGGGCGGGGGGGGAAGAAGATGAGGCGACACAGACATAGGTCGGTCAGTAAGTGCTCTCGGCCAGGAGAGACCAGTTGCTCCCTTGTAGGCTACTCAGCAGAAGGGGCTTTTGATCAGCCAAATCCATCAACAAGCAGTGAGAGTCAGTTCAGGCAATGAAAGAGGCTGCAAAGTACATGGTCAGGGTATGCTTAAACTACAGCTAGCTGGGATAGTATAAACGGACTTCTTAAGTAAATAGTCCGTGGCATATTTGGAAGCAGTTTGGATGATCAAGATAAGGACAAAGACGGATTTCCAAGGGGAGGTGACCTGTTGTGGATCTTCCCATGATTTCAAACGGGCATTCACAGCTGTAACAACAGCCGGATCGGATATCCATGATTAACGCAAAGACCAAGAGCCGGACGCAGCAAAGTTTCCTAAAATTTTGCGAATGAGCACAGCTGCCAGGCCTCCGGTTTTCGAAAACTTTGAGCACATCAGCACCTATATTCCAAGCTATGAGGAGAAAGTGTTCTCGAGGGAGATCCGTTCTTCTGGAAGTACCAATGTCTCACCATGTTGCCTGGGGAACGGTAAGAGGTAGCCGACATTGCTACTTCTCCCAATTCTTTCAAAGGCAAACAGTTACATCAGTGCAGCGGTTTCCAGATTTTCCTGAACAAGGAAGACGTAGAAAACCATGAAGGATCACCACAGGCGGAGCTGGAAAACAGGATTCATAGAAATAAAAATTAGAACAGGAGGCTCCTTCTGTTCTTCAGGTAAAGGAAGAATAGAAAAAATACCGAATTCTGGGTCTTATAAGCATAAACCATTATCTGGGCAGGAGGTTTTGTAATAAGTATTATCCTTTAAAGAACCCACTTGGCAATTCAAATCATGTTTTACGTTTTCCTGATTCGGGGCGTTTTGCATGGGAGTGCTTTAGCAAGAAAAATAAAGACAATCACGAACAGGAATTCGCTTTGCGACTTTCTGCTTGGTGCGGCATTATTTTCGGCTTTGCACTGCAGATTGTTGGGTTTACAATACTACAATATCAAAATGCGTTTTTGATGACCACCAATATCGTTATAATTACCTTTCTCCTTTTCTTTTGCCCCGGAAGAAAAGAAAGTTGAAGCTAAAGAGTGTAGCTGAGCACCAATCCTTAGCTTTTAACCGGTGCAGGCATTCTCTCTCTCTGCAAACCGGTTTTCCATTGGACACAGGAGATAGTGACCTTAGGCTGTGCAATTGGTTGCTAGATTTGGTTATCTGGAAAGAATTGTGCATAAAATTCGTCCGTCCATACTGAACATGCAAATGCTTTCGGCCTGTATTCTTTCCTTTATCAGCCTTTCTCTTTAGTGGTAGAATAGCTTTCGAGAAGAGATATCTTCTTCCAGCAGCTCTTGATACTATCTAAGAATTGGTCAGCACGACCAGTTTGCTGACACCTCACCGCAAACCCTAGACACAAAATATGTGGATGGTAAAATCGCCATCATCTTATCGCTGGAAGCGGTGTTCAGTACTGTTTTTCCGTTGTTTTATTACAGGAAGAAGTGACAAACCAGAATGATTTCTATCTGCCATTTGTTGGCCATTGATGATTTCAGGTATCTGTGAAAAAGAAGAGTAGCTCTGTTTAAGAGAGAGTTAAAATAACTATAAGCAGCTAATCAAAGATACTGGCAGAAGGGCTGGGTGTATCTCCTGAAACAGTTTCAGAGGTAACAGTCGTGAAACCTGAATGTAGGAATCCTGGGAAAGAGGGTGATGGAGGCAGCTTGGAAGGTTGAGAATATACCATGCCTTATCACGAAAAAAAAAAAGAGTAAAAAACTGAAAATCCAGCATTTCAAACCATATTCTCTCAGGAAGAAGAAGTTGGAGGATTATATTATCTTTGTGTATCCCGTCTTGCATTAAAAAACTGAAGAACAGTGCCATATATGATGGAGTGTACTCAGTTCTGCAGGCTCTGTAGGAACTGGACAGGGATATCTACTACATTGCTACCAATGGATGCTGAAACTTTTCCATGGAACAAACCGGTGTGATGATTGGTGCAATGCCGGATTTGGAACAGTGTGAAACACCATTACAGTAGATTATAAAATACAGTCCAGGATCTCTGGACTTTTCTGATTGAAGGGCATACAGAAAAATCGGTTTTATCGGAGGCGGTGCGGGCGCTGGCTCGACAACTGAAGCAGACCCGCGCTATGCGGAGTTCTGGCCGTGTTGAAGTCTCTTCTGTGAACGTTATGTAAGCTGAGACGCTGGTATGGAAGGGTTGCTGTTTGGAACTCTATCGAAAATGTTAGCAGAATCTTTGCGACGATGATTCCATTGCGACGAGGTCTACAGAACGGCCTGAAATCAGTCTGAAAATCCCAGAGGATATCAGTGTAATCTGGCTGTGGCATTCCCAGGGGCAAGTATAGTAGTGCCTTACGTGCAGGCGCTCTACACACATGGGTTATGGTGGTGCCGGCCGGCACTCCTTTCTAGAAAATTCGAGGAGAGCCAGGAGAATCAATATTAGATGTAAGTGCAAACCAAGCTGGTGCAGAAACAGCGTCCAGAAGACTATGGAGCAGGATATCTCCTTCCACATTCTCAGAGTTTCTTCTTTTAAATTCGCAGAACTGTTTCAGGAATAAGATGCATGTAGGGGATTCTGTAAAGGGATAATCAGAGGAGGTGGAGACTCGGTCCTTTACCATGCAAAGCATTTCTCGGAGGCGGAAAATAAAGAATAGAAAGAATGGTGGAAGCTCTTCGACTTCTTCCTGTAAATGTATAGTTTATATTCTTGCCACACCGTTGGACTTCAGGCCGAGCTTCATGACTCCCCGTCCTCTTGTTTTTCTATTATTGCAGGACGCGCTCTTCTAGCCTACTTTTTCCCAACGACTTTTTCACATTCTAAAACTAGGCCATAGTTCCTGCCCATCTTTTTACGTAATTGTTCCACACAAAGACCTCCGCAGTGAAAGGAAAACAATGAAATATTGCGCAGTTTCAGGCAGTACACTGCTGTCTTGAAGATATTACATGCCTGCACACGATGGCAGCAGAGAAGAAAACAAAAGAAAGGCTGTAAAAATCAAACGGATTTACTAGCAGCAATATGGATCTAAATGTGGGGCACTTGCTTCAAGCCATGACAGGCAGTGGTTTATTCAACCGCATAAAACTTTCTTCTTAAAACAGCTTCCTTCAAGAAGTTGGTCTCGTACAAGGACAACTTTCTGATGAAAGTTTGTCCTTACATCAGCAGATACTAAGCGAAAACTTTCAATTCTCTTGTTTTCCTGAAGTACCGACGAGGCTCGAACTTCTTCGCTTCCAGACCGATATTGCCAAAATCTATTGTGTTTTGTTTTACATCTATTTTCAATCTTCTTTGACTTCAGGAGCAAATCCTACCAATTCATTTAAGATATTAAGCGCAACTTGAAATCTTCGGAGGCAGCGTGGATTCTTCAGCTGTTGCCGTTGTTACTCTGCACAACGGAAGAAATCGGGTCGATTCCGTAGACCACCTGTTCCAACTCTGGGCTGCTCTGCAGGCTTCGGCAATCTGGTTGACAGAGTTCAGTTTACCTTACTTGCTCAGTTTTGCTCTCTGCTTAAAGTTCCGCTGTGCTGTCGCAAGAACAGTTCCTGTTCTACGGCCTGGAAGGGTTTCGCTCAATCAACATCGTAGTGTCTTTTGCCGCATTGGCGGACTCATGCAAGGTTTCCGGCCGTGGCTCGTGCGCAAAGCCCTTTTCGGCTGGCTCTTACGCCGCCTCGTGGCTGCGTTAAAGCCAGGATATTGGTCTGGAAAACGAAATATCGTCGTAGTCGCCAATAATCTTACTGATTTCACCGGACTTCTGATTGATGTTTTCCATAGCGGCTTTCATCTGCCATCTACTTGGCTCAGATGACTGACTTCGCACCGGCGTTGCCTCCATGTTAGCAAGACAGGTGTTCTCCACCAGTCTTCTTAACTTCTAATAACAGGGGTCATTTGTTTACCGTAGCGGACAACTCTTCGATGGAAGAAGCTGCTCCAGTGACAGCGCCCTGGGGAGAGTCCCTGTGCACCGGGCTTCTGCTCATGCCAAGCATTGACTTCTGGCACTGGTCTTAATTTCCTGTGGTTTTGGTTCAGGTCATTTAAGTTTCCTGTAAGGTTGAAACGGACGATAGCGGATACATTCAGTATTCTCCAAAACCCTGGTTCCTTGCCCTTAGCATGGAGGTTTATCGGAAGGTCGGAAATATCTCCAGACATGCTGCGGCCTCTGGATGCTTGGCACTGAATCCTCGATTTCATCTGTCTGTCGTAGGATAATTTTACATCGAAGTTTCCTTCCGCAACAGCTTTTCCACCGCAATGCAATGCCCTGTAAAAGATTCCCAAAACCCTTTTTAATCAAGAAGAAAGCGATGGCAATTAAATCAAAGACACAACCTGAAAAGAGCCGCATCAGAATCAACTGATTTTCTGGCAGCCATAAAATTCACTGTCTACCAATGCTGATCATAAGACCATGGGGTAAATAGATAGTCAATGAGGCAGGCCATTCTTTTACCCCACTGCATTTCACCATGTGAGGTAAAGGCTTCCTCCGCCTCCATGACACGGCAGAAGCATTTCATGAAATATCCTTTATCGAGAACTTCTTCCAACTTCTTTGATGGCCTTCTCCTTCATAAAATTACAAAAAACTGCGTTCATCGGGATATTGGGCCCAAAGACGGAAAGGCATCTCTTTGAATGGTACTGAATACTTTGGTATTGATGTCGATCACCACGCCCTGGTCAGAGTTGTTTCATCGGTGATGGGGTTCCAGACCCAGTCATCTGGATTTTGGATGAAGGTATCACTGTATACCTATCAGTTAAGACCATATCTCAGTTCAGCTACCCGTTATACCAGGAGTCACTTATAAAAGCTATGCTGGTAAATACTGGCGCTCTTCTTGTCCAAAATCTTCTGCAGACATATATACAGCATAATCGGACGCGCATTATCGGAAAATCGTACAGCTCGAAGATTCCTGCTCCGACCAGATCCTTGTTATCGAGTTAGCGGATATGAGAATCAATATCACAGTTTTCCGCATTGTAACGGGGCTTAGAGACGGCATTCAGTTCTGGAGCGGAAGGTGGTTTGCACTCCATCCCGGGTTCGTCCTACATTTCGGTGGCTCCTGTCTTTTACAATCCATTGATTTTCAGTGTGCTCCAATGCTGTCATGTTGACTGTGCATGGAATAGATGCTGCGTTCAAGTCACATGGAATGAACTCCAAGCAGGAATCACCTGTTGCAAGTCTCCGATAGCCATGACAAACATATCGTTTAGGATTGTTATCAAGAAAGCAGGCTGATGGAATGCTCGGTTCGGATGATGCTTCTTAACTCGTATTCAAATATAAAAGCTACTGGCAATGCCCTGAAATCATAGACAGAGTCTTGCTGATGGAGAACGCTAACGCTATATCACACGAATTCACTCATCTTGTTCTTTCCTCCTTGGCTTCTTCTATATACTGGATGCAACTTTTTAAATGGGATAAGTGCACTTTCCATAAAACCCACCACAGATAAACAAAAAGCCTATAATTTATCACGACAGGATTAATAGAATATACTCAAAGAAAAAAGACTTTAGCCAAGGGAATACGTTCTTTCTGCCCCATAAAAGGTATCATTAATACTAAAATCGTGCGATATCTCGTTTTTTGAAGATGTTGAGCAAATAAACACTTTATTTTTTAGTCTTTCTTTAACTGAAAACGTCCTACCAAATCATTTGAATATTGGCCTGACCAAGGAAGCTCCTCGACGACGCAGATTCTTCAGCTGCGGTGTTTAACTCTGTGTACAACGGAAGAAATCTGAGGTCTATTCCATAGATACTGCTCTACAGCTCAGTTTCACTCTACACGGATACTCGGCAATCTGGTTAACCAATTCGGTCCTGCCCTGTTCCGGTAACCACTCTCTGTAAGGATTCCCGCCGTGCTGTCGCAAAGGACAATTTTCTCTACGGCCTGAAGAGTTTCTTCAATCAGCATCGTAGTGTCTTTTACGCCGCATTGGCGGACTTCTGGGCAAGGATTTTCCCGACTTCATCGGCTACCTGCAAAGCCCTTACCGGCTACACACCGGCTCTTGCCGCCTCGATTGCCGCATTCAATGTGGGATATTGATCTGAAGGCAAGTATCGTCGATAGTCTTGACCAAATCACACAGATTTCCTGGACTTCTGGTTTGGTCTTTTCTAATAGCTTTCATCTGTTTGCATCACTTATCGAGATGGCTGACTTCCTTACCAGTTCTGTGCCCTCCCGTATTGTAGGACAGATTGTTCTCCATGATCCTCTTGATGTGCTCAGGTGTCGTTTACATGTGGACAACTCTTCGATGGAAGAGCCTGTTCGGTGGCGCCTGAGAGAGTCACAATAGCGCTTACCTGCTCAACGCCCGAGTTGACCTGTACTGCACTCTGCTGAATCTCACGCCATGGTCTGCTGGGAAGGGTCAGGAGGCTATTGTTAATGGAATCGAGGCGGACGATATGCACACTTCCTGGTATTCTTCGTTGTTCATTTCCACATTGAAGTTTCCTTATGAGAGTTAGTTTAATTTCTCGGGAAGGGTCTCCGATAATGGAACGGAATTCAGAACTACATCTCATGGAATGCATTAATTTGTTTTCGATTTCATCCTTGCTTTCTTTATAGGAAAATTCATCATCAAAATCCCCACTACGGATGACTTTTTCTCCCTCTACCACCTTCTGCAGAAAACTTTAAGAAATAGCCAATCAACCGGGCACATGCAAATGCAAGGTAAATACCGATCTGCTGCAATTCCCATTTCTTAATCATCCACTTCTTACTTATAATCCTGGTGAGAATGCTGAGTCTTGTCACAATTTTACTCCATGTCAATATGGAATAGTACTCTCTTCTTGTCATCACATGCTCGTGCAATGTGGGTAGAACCTTGGACTCCAATCTTCAGTAATGGCAGTGCTGCCTTCTCAGACTCCTGCCAAGGTTTACCGTTACCGCACATCAGAGCTTGCCCATGGGTGCATGCATCGAGATTCGATTCACAAACATGGAGAATTCCGGTTATATTGGAGTATTCACATTAAGATATCTGCGCATCCATAGAGTAGTTTACAAAAGCTGATTATTCTTCAGCAATAGAAGTGAAAATAACAAACATTCTCTCTTCCGGCATAATATCTCATAAACCATTGCCCAATAAAGTGGATCATACACACTGCTGCTATAAACCAAATCTCATTTTGATAATTGACATAAGGATGGTTTTGTAATCCTCTTTTGTCAAGAATCTTCCGAGAAGAATGGAGCGAAATTCTCTATCCCGATAAATGCATTCAGCTCCGATAAATGTGATGTCCATAAGGACTATTTCTGTCTTAAGTTAGCATGGGGTATTTAAAATCACAACCTCCAGCGTTGACTTGGGAGAGAGCAGGAGGTAAGCATTTGCCACACGACAAGGAAGATACGAGGCATTTTCTCATGGGGTAGTCTTCCTGTGAGTTTCCATCGTCGTCGATTAATGGTCAGGATTTTCCAGGAGACACCTCCACCTCATCATGCGATCAAAAACATTTGATGCTTTCTTCAGTATTGTTAACAGCAATTGGCTTGATGTAGTCTTCCAAATCGTAAAATACCGGGCAGACATCATATATTATCCACCTTCTTATACATGGATAATCTAAAACTGTGTCAAAATAATGCCAATAGGAAGATCTGATATTATTGACTGTGTGTGACATTTTGCCTAGTCGGATTCTCAATAAGACCCTTCAGCTTTGTTTCTGCCATCTTTTCCAGCCACTCTGAAATATTAAGATATGCATCTGTTAATGTATTCATCCGATAGAATGAGGAGGAACTATAGCCGTGACAGAGAACTGCCTCCAAGGGAGTGCAGTTCTTTTCCTTTCGTAAGGTATCAGACAACAAAATCATTTTGATATCTCGTTTTTGAATGGTAGAGAACAATAAGCCTTTGTTTTAAAATCTTTTAACCTGAAAGAGCGTCCTAGTCATTTAAGATATTGGCCCAATAGGAGAGCTCCTCAGGCGGCAGCGGATTCTTCAGCTATTGCGGTGTTCACTCTACGCGGAAGAAATACGGTCTATTCCATGAATGCCTGTACTCCCACAGCTCTACCGGACTGCTCTGGATTACTCCAGCAATCTGAATTGTAACAATTCAGTCTTGCTACACTCAGTAACCCTCTCTCTGTAAAGTTCTCGCGTGCTGTCCTGGGACAGTTACACTGCTCGGCCTGCAAAGGATTTTGCCAATCGGCATCACGTGTCTTTGCCGCATTGGCGGACTTCTGTGCAAGGTTTCACGACTTCATCCAGCTGGGCTTTAGAAAGCCCTTACCAGCTACACCGGCTCTTGCCTCGATTGCCCGCATTCAGTGCAGGATAATATTGGTCTGGGCGTGATGTCGTCGATGAATCTTGATAATCTGCGAGATTTCTGCCAGACTACCAGATTTGATTAACCATATTACTTTCATCTGCGCATCTGCTTATCAGGTGGCTGACCTTACCGGCGTTCTGTGCCTCCGTATTAGCAAGACGAATTGTTCTCCTGCCAATCTCTTGATGTGCTCAGAGTGTCTCATTTTACTGCATGTGGACAACTCTTCGATGGAAAAACCTCTTCGAAGTAGCACGCCCTGAGAAAGATCTGTGCAGCGCCACCTGCTCAACGCCGGGGTTGACCTGTACTGCACTCTGCTGAATCTCACTCGCGCGGGTGCTGGAAGGGTCGGGTAATGTTGTAATGGAATCGAAGAGCGGACCTGCACCCATATATTGTTCTTCGTTGTTCATTTCATGATAGAGTACCCTGTACCAAGCTCATGACTGGAAAGAAACTTTTCGGAAAAGGTCGGATATGATAGGAGACGGATTCAGTTTACCATCATTCATAGCATGCATAAGCGTACCGATTTCGTCATGGCTCTTGCTCTAAGAAAGATCCATGTCAAATCATAACAGAATAACACTACTCTATAGCTACGCGCACACCTTCTGCAGGGGCTTTCAAATAGCCAGATTCAACGGGTTGTGCCAATGATACAAGAATAAATAAGTACTAGGGTCTACCACGAATCTACATTCTTAACCTATCCACTTCCTTCTCATAATCGCCTTGGAGATACTAGTCACCCACAGGTGCTTGCCAATCTGATGGTTATAGTATTCTCTTCTTTCTTCTCCTTTTCATTTACGATTTTTCAAGGCAAAAGAAGACTTCCTTTACAGTCATTTTACCAAAATCGCAGTGGCAGCGCGGAAGAAGATCACCAGGTTTCTAAATTTACCACTTCCGCCTACTGTGGGTCGATCCGTCCCAAATCAATCAGATTCCGCACAAACATGGAGAATTCGGATCCATATAAGTGACGTAAATATCTTCTTTTTTACATCAGAAGAATAACTCCCACTGCGCTGATTGTTGTTCACTACCAGTGGGCTTTTGTGATATGAAACATCTTCTTCGTTGGATCCTGACAGAGATCAACTGTACCGCCGGAGAAACATAAGTATCCCCTTGTTTTGCTCCGTGCCAATAATCAATGTTTTAATGTAATTCTCATGGGGATTTCAAGTTCGTCTGTTTTCCGCTTGACTCTCAAAAGAACTTCAGGGGCATAATTTTCCAATCCCTTTATAAAATGCACATTCGAAACTCAAAAAGAACCGATGTCTTCAGATTTTCTTCACCATGTAATAGTAGATAGAGCGCATTTAGAATAACGACTTTCACATTGTAACGGAGGCAGGCGAAATAGTTCATACGGCTTCGAGCTTACGCTGTCCATAGGCGTAATCGTTGTTCGACTCTTTAATATCTCAATTTTCCACGGGTTTCGGGTTACCCTTCGTCCGTTTGCGCAGAACAAAGCTGATACTTTGCTCAATATTATCGTTAACTCGAATTTGGTCATCAAGTCGTCCGGTCTGCGAATCATGCTGCGGACTTATCCGCCATAATGGCATCAATCTTCTTATCGCATAGATTGATCTAAACTATACAATAAAAAATAAAGCCAAACCGTCAAGGACAAGGTCAAAACGCCTGTTAGGTGGCATTTTCCTTACCCGTAAACCAGGGTTCTCCAATAAAGAGACCCATAGCTTTTTGTTTCTTCTTCATTTTTTCTTTCCTCTGAAAATAGTAAAGATATGCATCCTGTTTAATGTCACACTGTTCATCGACAAGGCGAGGAACTATAAGTAAAAAACGACAGAAGTACGGGACGCAAATCTGTCCCGTTTTCAATCTCATTCTTGTCTCAAGATTAAAATTTGTCCGGAAGTACTAAAATCTCCAGGAGTAAAATCAAGTCAATACATAGTAATGACCACCGACAAATCGTTAATAGGCAGTAATCAACTTGGACCGGATGCGCAGCCAGGTCACATACCGACCTTAAAGAGATAGGAGTTACCAGTATGGGCAGAGAGAATCATAGCCAGAGCATCAGGGAAGAAATGATGCAAGAAGAAATGGCGATGGCGTGTGCGCGGCTGGTGCCAAAAGTAAAGGTAGCACAAATTACCGACCAAGAAAGAAGATGATCGAGACCGTTTAGTCACTCGACTCCCATTTCTTTGCGACAAACTCATTTCATAACACCGGTAAGGGCGCTCGTCCATCAACACCGGATAGTTGCGGCAAGAGAGGTTAGGTGTAAACATTTCAGACATATCTGAGGAATGGGGACACCGATGTGATAATGGTAAGCGAGCCACTGCCGTTTTCACGCTATTACGACCGATGGATACGACAAGACGGGAGAGGAGCAGAATGACAAAATAGGGAGAAACGTGCTTCTTCACACTAATAGATAATGATTTCATTCAGATCCTCCTCCACTGATAAGACCTCCCAGAAACGAGGGCATGGTCTTCCGCCCATCTCATCATCGTAAACTTCAAAACGTCCTGAACCCGTGATGACACCGAGGATGTGCTGTTTTCTCCTAAGACGGAATCAGGTTCTCAGCATGCCTTTTGAGTTCGTTGAAAACAGTCTTGATTTTCTCCCATCCATAGACGAGGGTATCCAGTTTTTGCGTAATATCATCGAATAGTTTCTTTTCTTGCAATAATGGTTCCTTTAAATCAATATTCTGCCAGCGGTAGGGAGCCAAATCTTCATTACCCATAGACGCTTGAAATGTTGTCTGCTCGCCGCCTGTTCAATCAGAGAACGCATGGCCTCCCGGATGTGGTTTATCGAAATACGGGGAGTTCACGTGGTCATACCTGAGGGAGGCGATGAAGCTCTCGTCGCCATTACGCAGAATCACAATTCGTTTACGATCCTTTACAAAACTCATCTAGAAGCAGAATGGTTTTCTCGGGATTGGCTTCTTTGAGGAGATCTACCGCATCGTCAGGTTATCCTCCGGAAAGAATGATTGCTTGCGCCTTTCAGAACTCATTTCTTCCAAATAGAATAAGCCATCTCGGCGTATTCCATAACCCTCACCGAGACGTTCATTCTCCGGTGCGCATTATGAGGGAACTTCGCTCGTCTTCCTCCAAGGGAGGGACGGGCAATACGTTGCGTGGTTCTTCTTTTCGCAGAAGCTTTCAATATCGCCACGCCACTAACGGCAAATCTATAATTTCTGAACGTAGTCTTTATTTGAACTCTTTTCATTTTCGGGTCATGCTATATCACCAAACTGCATGGACACAGGAAAAAAACGGAGCTTTCCCCAAAACCTGCATAAGAATGTAACACTAAAGGAAGAAGATAGCAAATAACTTTTATCGAAGTTTTTCTTAAGGAGAAAAGAGGACAGGCAGTAGCCTATAACATCGCTGTATCCCTGATTCCCTGTCTTTTATAAAGCCTTAAAAATCCTTGACAGTTCATTTGTTTCTCTATAGAGTCAAAATCGAGAGATAAGGGGAGCAGGAGAGAAAAGAGGTAGGTATACAGTTTAATCATGAAAGGATGAGGAATTTTTCTTGTAAAATCACTGCAGGAAATATTGGAATTCCGGGCGGTGAGCCATCTCGGCCTGATGGAGCAGGAAGGCCTGGAACACGCGTTCACGCTCATTTCGACCTTTGATTTTGGTTGATGCTTTCAAGTTAAACGGCTTTCAGGTCAAAGACACTTCGTAAAGAACGAAACGGACTTGATTTGATGCTGACCGCCAGGTCGGATATTCTGGGATCGCGTAGGAGGACTGGACTCAGGAGCGGATTATTGTCTTGCAAACCGCTGACGAGAACTGCGCCCTGTATTAATGCGCTTCTCCAGGAGACGGGGAAAAATTGAATCAAATCAGCTTCAGATACGGCCTTGAACTAGTTCACTCAATTGATTGCGGAGAAAATAAATGAACTTTCTCAGGGATTTCAGATGATAAACTGCCACTTCTTTGGAGAATAACATCACAAAAATACATTTCTGGAAAAAATCTGGGACATGCAGTAGTGCGACGGAAAATAATGTGAGTCTATCGGCTACTCGGAAAGTTAAGTCCTTTCTTGGATGTCAGTATTGTGGCCAGTCAGCGGCTCGGATGCCATTTGGAGGAAAACTGTGATTGAACAGTTACAAAGAGCACCCTGCCTCTTCCGTAAGTATCTTTGCTTCTGTTTTTATTGGGTTTTCTGTTTTCTTTAACAGAAACAGTTTGTATAGAACGATGGAATGGGTTGTCTTACCCATTTACAAAACCGATGGACGTTCTACCTCCGATTCTGCCAGTTATCAGATTTTATGAAAGGAGAAAACGGAAGATATTGGAACGTTCAGGAGAAGTTTTTCTGGAAAGCGATACTGAAGAGGGCGGTGAATGCCTTTCACCGGATTAAGGAAGGTCTTTGGCTCGATACAGGGAGGAAGCTGCAATATTGTGTAAGGTAGCTCACCAGTTCTGGAAACCATCTCTCAATTGCGCCGCAGACTTCAGTAAAGCCGGGGCATCCGTCAACTATCCATAGTGCTCTTTATTCTGTTTTTGCACTTTCCTTCGTGATTATCGTTTGTAAATTTTTATACGACGGTTGACAGTGGGGATGCCTCCAGTCATTTATTTCGGATGCCTCCCATGGACTGACACCCTTGCCATGATTGTCAGCATGACCATGAGAGATGGGAGACACGAAAACCATCCGTGAATATCGAGATCAGGGAAATGAGCGACAGGATGGGTATTGGGATGTCCCCTGAGACAGCCGTCTTGAAAGCTGGCGGGACAAGGAGGAGTCAGCTGGAGAACGTTGCCTATCCCTCTTATAGGGGCACAGGTGTATGTATTTTGAACCACTCTTGCAAGGAAGGAGGCTTGGACTATACTGAGATGGAAAAGGACTACATGCGGAAATGGGCTCAGCTAGAAGACCTTTCCATTTTGCTCGAATATACTAAGTATTCTTTCCCTCCACACTACAGTACTTTAAAGAGGAATATTTTGCTTCTTTTCGTTTCAATGCGATTGGAACTGAAGTAAAGGAGAAGGGGCCACTGAAACGGTTTTCGGCGAGATGAGAAAGCCATAGCGGAGGGACAGTTACCACAGTCTGGGCTGTCTATTGCAAAATTGTTCTTATGCATAAAAGGAACAGTAGAAGTGGAAGTAAAGAAGAACTGATTGCTTTCATGTTGCTCTTTCGGAAAAGCTCTAAAGTTCAATATTATTCAATAAACGAGGATAGGTAGATAGCAATTTTGATTTCAGTCTCTAATCTATCCATAATAAAATTTCTAAGTTTTGCCGATAAACTGACAGGGACTTTTACTGAAATAAAGTTCGGAAAAATCTTCTGATGGGAGAAGAAGACGGAAGGAATGTATATATCAATGTTTATAGGAGTAAACAAAAGCGAGGAAACGGAGGGAGTAAAATGATGAGGAAGGAAACCCCTTTCAAGACGGTTTAATCTATGACCGTGTAAAGGCAATTTGCAAGAGAATGGCATATTTCCTTACTTTTGATGCTTATGGGGAAGCGTTCAGGCTGCAACCTATGCAGAGGGAAAATCTGAAAGTGCAGGACATCTGGGACTTGGCAGAGAAAATAGTCTTTGGAAAGACGGAGGTGGTCAGACGGAGAAAAGGGTAGATCGTCCTGGAAGAACGGTCGCATCTGGGCCGACAGTCTCTGTCGGACTGACAGGAGGAGTCAGAGGGATCTTCTTTAGAGGAGACGGGCAGAAGGACAAAGATGAGCTCTGACTAAATCCA
>BNJU01000686.1_pt1 | contig 150317 bp, 192 predicted proteins | sample 8539281 | NCBI WGS metagenome assembly BNJU01 (sample SAMD00202456, study PRJDB9452) | human saliva metagenome | isolation source: human saliva | place: Japan | reverse complement strand
ACGCAAAATGAAGACTAAGCTAACTTATGGCTAAGAAAAACCGCGAATTCCTCGCGGTTTTTTCTGTTTGTATTTTAAAAATATCCTCCAAACTAGATAGTTGAAATCTGTCTTTTATAAGAAAATTTGATAAAATAGAAGTATCAGTGTAAAGGATGAGAGAATGAAAAAGATTATTGGTATCTGGGCTCAAACTGAAAATGGCATTATTGGAAAGGACCAAGTCATGCCTTGGCATCTGCCAGCTGAGCTTCAGCATTTCAAAGAAACGACCATGGGACAAGCAATTCTCATGGGAAGAGTGACCTTTGATGGAATGAATAAAAGGGTTCTACCAGGTCGGACCAGCATTATCTTAACGCAAGATCAAAGCCTATGATCCTGAAAATGACGCTGTACTCGTCATGCACAGCAAGGAAGAAGTCTTGGACTGGTTTCAGAACCAAGAGAAGAATCTTTACATTATTGGAGGCAGTCAGATTTTAAGGCTCTTTTCTGACCAGCTAGAAGAGGTGATCCAGACCATGATTCATGCAGATATGGATGGCGATACATTGGCACCAACATTTGAAGAGAACCGCTATGAAAGAGTACGTCAAGTCCATCATCCAAAAGATGAGAAGAATCCATATGATTTTACTGTCACCTATTACAAGAGAAAGGATTTAGATTAATGGAGCGAAGTGTCTTTGGTTTTTTTACAGCTGTCTTGTGTGTCATCTGTATGATTTGTGCCTTACAAACTTTTCGTAAAAAACGGTTTGGCCTCGCTATTTTATTCTTACTAAATGCTTTTACCAATCTTGTGAATTCTATTCACGCCTTTTACATGACCTTATTTTAAACTAAATAGAAATAGAAAATGACAGAAAGAGGAAATACATGCCAACGAATCAAAATAATGATATGATGGTTTATTGTTCATTTTGCGGAAAGAGTCAAGATGAAGTCCAAAAAATCATTGCAGGGAACAATGCGTTTATCTGTAATGAATGTGTAGAGTTAGCACAAGAAATTATTCGTGAGGAGCTAGCAGAAGAAGTTCTTGCAGACCTTAGTGAAGTTCCAAAACCAATCGAATTGCTCAATATCTTGAACCACTATGTGATCGGTCAAGATCGTGCCAAACGTGCCCTTGCTGTAGCAGTATACAACCACTACAAACGCATTAACTTCCACGATACGCGCGAAGATGAGACAGATGTTGAATTACAAAAATCAAACATCCTCATGATTGGACCGACTGGTTCAGGTAAGACTTTCTTGGCCCAGACTTTAGCACGTAGCTTGAATGTCCCATTTGCTATTGCCGATGCAACAGCCTTGACAGAAGCTGGTTATGTGGGAGAAGACGTTGAAAACATTCTCTTGAAACTTCTTCAAGCAGCTGATTTCAACATCGAGCGTGCAGAACGAGGCATTATCTACGTCGATGAAATTGATAAGATTGCTAAGAAAAGTGAAAATGTCTCTATCACACGTGACGTTTCTGGTGAAGGGGTGCAACAAGCTCTCTTGAAGATTATCGAAGGCACCGTCGCTAGTGTACCACCTCAAGGGGGACGTAAACACCCTCAACAAGAGATGATCCAAGTGGATACCAAGAACATCCTCTTTATCGTAGGTGGGGCTTTTGATGGGATCGAAGAAATTGTCAAGCAACGTCTCGGTGAAAAAGTCATCGGTTTCGGTAAGAACAATAAAGCTATTGATGAATCAAGCTCTTACATGCAAGAAATCGTTGCGGAAGATATTCAAAAATTTGGGATTATCCCAGAATTGATCGGACGTCTTCCAGTCTTTGCTGCTCTTGAGCAATTGACAGTTGACGACCTTGTCCGTATCTTTGAAAGAGCCACGCAATGCCTTGGTAAAACAATACCAAACCTTGCTCTCTTATGATAACGTTGAATTGGAATTCGATGATGAAGCTCTTCAAGAGATTGCCAATAAAGCTATCGAAAGAAAAACAGGAGCTCGTGGACTTCGTTCGATTATCGAAGAAACCATGATGGATGTCATGTTTGAAATTCCAAGTCAAGAAGATGTCAAACTTGTTCGAATTACAAAAGAAGCAGTAGACGGAACTGAAAAACCAATTCTCGAAACAGCCTAGAAAGATAAAATATGGAAATTAACACACATAATGCGGATATCCTCTTAAGCGCTGCAAATAAGAGTCATTATCCTCAAGATGAGATTCCAGAAGTTGCACTTGCCGGTCGATCCAATGTCGGCAAGTCTTCTTTTATTAATACTCTCTTAAACCGAAAGAACCTGGCCAGAACATCTGGGAAACCAGGAAAAACCCAATTGCTCAATTTCTTCAATATCGATGATAAACTCCGTTTGGTAGACGTACCTGGTTATGGTTATGCACGTGTCTCTAAAAAAGAGCGCGAGAAGTGGGGGCGGATGATTGAAGAATACCTCACTAGTCGTGAGAACTTAAAAGCAGTCGTTAGCCTAGTCGATTTTCGTCATGAACCTTCAGCAGATGATGTCCAGATGTATGAATTCTTAAAATATTATGAGATCCCTGTGATCTTAGTTGCTACTAAAGCAGATAAGATTCCGCGTGGAAAATGGAATAAACACGAATCGATCATCAAGAAAAAACTAGATTTTGATCCAGCTGACACCTTTATCGTTTTCTCTTCTGTAACCCGGGAAGGACTAGAGAAGTCATGGGATGCTATTTTAGAAAATGCGTTTTACGAAATAAATTGAAAATGACATGAAAATGTCATTTTTATTTTGGATTTATCTCGCAATTGTAATACAAGTGTAATAAAATCTTCCTTGTTTTTGTCGTTTTATATGGTATAATTTATATAAAGATAAAAGATGATAAAAAATTAATTGGAGATAAATTGTATAATGAAAAAGAAAATACGAAATAAGACGAAATTGTTTAGTTTGATTGTTTCGGTATTAGCAGTGGGGACATTTGTCGCTGCTATGAGTGAGCACGTAACGTCAGTTGGTGCAAACGATGGAACTTACCAAACGTATTCAGATCCTACAGAAGCTTTTATTTCACAAATTGGAGAGTCTGCTCGTCAACTCGGTCAAGAGAATGACCTTTATGCCTCTGTAATGATTGCCCAAGCTATTCTTGAAAGTGGATCAGGTCAGTCTGGCTTGTCTTCTTATCCCCATTACAACCTTTTTGGTATTAAAGGAAGTTATGCTGGTCAATCTGCCGTAATGCAAACGTGGGAAGATGATGGTGCAGGAAATGCTTATACAATTAATGATGCGTTCCGTTCTTATCCTTCTTATTATGAATCATTGCAAGACTATGTAGCTGTTTTGAAACAAGGACATTTTGCAGGGGCTTGGAAAAGCAACACATCTAGTTACCAAGATGCAACAGCAGCTTTGACTGGTGTTTATGCTACCGATACAAGTTACTACGCAAAACTAAACCACATCATTGAAACTTATAATTTGACTCAATATGATTCACCTAATGTTCAGGGTGGTATTACAGGTACGGTATACAATCCTTATCGTCAACAGTTCACTTCTCAAGAAATCCTTAATTTGGATATTGCTTGGGCTAATCGTTTAAATTGATACAAAAAAAGCAGACATGGTCTGCTTTTTTTGTAGATGTTATTGATATACAATCGAAATAAATCGAATTTTTCGGATTGTCAAAATTTGTATTGCAAACCTTTTCAAAAGCCTCTTTCTATGCTATAATGATTTTATTCACAAACATTTTATAAGGAGATTTTTATGTCTGAATCTAATTTCATTCAAAAAGTAGGAGCTGCTTGTAATAAGAAAGAGGACCTTTATCAGAAGTCCAAAACTCGGTATGCTGTTCGTTCTATTTTTGCTGGAGGTTTTCTTACTTTAAGTACTGCAGTCGGTGCAGTTGCTGCAGACTTGTTGAATACCTTCTTACCTGGATCTGGTCGTTTTCTATTTCCATTCATCTTTGCTTGGGGCTTGGTTTACCTCTTATTCTTAAATGCGGAATTAACCACCTCGAATATGATGTATTTGACGGCGGGAACCTATCTAAAGAAAATTCATTGGAAGAAAGCGTTGGAGATTCTTCTTTATTGTACCTTCTTTAATTTAATTGGTGCTTTAATCGTCGCTTTTCTTTTCAATCAAACAACTGCCTTTGCACATATCGACCCAAAAGGTTTCCTAGCCACGGTAGCAGAAAATAAACTCCAACGAAGCAATCAAGTGGTTTTCTTTGAAGGGGTTATTGCCAATATCTTTGTAAATATTGCTATTCTTTCCTATCTATATTTTCAAAGATGAAACAGCGAAGGTACTCTTAGCCCTTTCTGCTATTTATATGTTTGTCTTTATGACCAATGAACACTTGGCTGCAAACTTTGCTTCCTTCTCATTATTGAGTTTTAATTCAGTTTCTAGCCAATTGCCACATTTTGAGTTTTTAAATATTTTACGTCATTATAGCGTAACCTTCTTTGCCAACTGGGTAGGAGGAGGAGTCCTAATGGGACTAGCCTATGCTTGGTTGAATAATATCAAGAGTCTTTACAACGACTAAAAAATATAAAAAAAGTTTGCAAAAGTACTTGCATTCTTTTTTTATATGTGATAAACTAATCTATCGGTTTGAAAAAACTGCCTAAGACAGTAGGGGAGCTTGACTCATAAAGATCCTACCGAGGACAAAACGTATCAATTAAAAGAAGCGTATTGTACTTTCGTGTCTCAGGTTTGGGCGCGTTTTTTTCTTTTGGAAAAAAATTCCCCAAGCAAAAATAATTACGGAGGTGAACACACTAATGAGTGAAGCAATTATTGCTAAAAAAGCGGAACTAGTTGACGTAGTAGCTGAAAAAATGAAAGCTGCTGCATCAATCGTCGTTGTAGATTCTCGCGGTTTGACAGTTGAGCAAGATACAGTTCTCCGTCGCAACCTTCGCGAAAGCGAAGTTGAGTTTAAAGTTATCAAAAACTCAATCTTGCGTCGTGCAGCTGAAAAAGCTGGTCTTGAAGATCTTGCATCTGTATTCGTTGGACCATCTGCAGTAGCATTTTCAAACGAAGATGTTATCGCACCTGCGAAAATCTTGAACGATTTTTCTAAAGACGCTGAAGCACTTGAAATTAAGGGTGGTGCAATCGAAGGCGCTGTCGCATCTAAAGAAGAGATTCTTGCACTTGCAACTCTTCCAAACCGCGAAGGACTTCTTTCTATGCTCCTTTCTGTACTTCAAGCGCCAGTGCGCAACGTTGCTCTTGCAGTCAAAGCGGTTGCAGACAACAAAGAAGACGCAGCTTAATCTTAAGCTACGCAGCGTAGCCTAGCTACAAAAAATAAAAATATATAATTAAAAACTTATTTGGAGGAAATAACAATGGCATTGAACATTGAAAAACATTATTGCTGAAATTAAAGAAGCTTCAATCCTTGAATTGAACGACCTTGTAAAAGCTATCGAAGAAGAATTTGGTGTAACTGCAGCTGCTCCTGTAGCTGTTGCTGCAGCTGGTGCTGCTGATGCTGGTGCTGCTAAAGATTCATTCGATATCGAATTGACATCTGCAGGCGACAAGAAAGTCGGCGTTATCAAAGTTGTACGTGAAATCACTGGTCTTGGTCTTAAAGAAGCTAAAGAACTTGTTGATGGTGCACCTGGTGTTATCAAAGAAGGTGTTGCTACAGCAGAAGCTGAAGAAATCAAAGCTAAATTGGAAGAAGCTGGAGCTTCAGTTACTCTTAAATAATAAGAGTAGCCAATTACATTGCGAAATTCCAGCATAGCGAGGTTTTGCGTAATGTCAAATAGCGAAAAATATGGTGGAAAAATGATTTTCATTCTCACTTTAAACCCCACCAAACAAATGTTTGGTGGGGTTTTCTATTTTTTTTGATATAATGAATATATTAGTTATTAAATTTTAGTATTGTTTTTATGTCTAATTTATAGAAAAACACGGGTAAAAAGAAATGAAATCACCAATATACTGGAGTATTAGAAATAAAATATTAAATTTTATTTTTTTATATTAAAAAAATACGTTTAAAAAAATAAATAGTAAATGGCAATTATCCAAAGAGTATAAATCTTTTAGAAATATTCTTTTTGCAAGATTTATCTCTGGTGCAATAAAAAGGACTTGTTTTAGCTTTGCTTTTTAGGGATAGTTGATAGAATTATTCTAAATTTTAGTGTAACAACGATAATAGAAAGTAATCTATTAGGAGATGTTATTTTGGGGGAACTAGGTGTTGCTGGTGTAATTTTTAGGTTTGTATTGTTCTAATATTTCAAGTGTATATTCCACAAGATATGCTAATGCACCTGAAAAAAATTGCAATCGCTTTTTCAATATGATCATTTGACTGTTAGGAGTTTAGATGTAATTAGTAGTTTTATTATTTATGGAACAATTATACTAGTTGAATTATTATTGAATTTTTAAAGTTAGTTGGGCAACTGTTTCAGTATTGATAATATGGTCTATACTTGTAGTTATATACTTTGGAATTACAGGGAATAGAATTTATCAGTTATCTGATGTTTTTTTAGATTATCAGATGATGCACATTTATATTTAGAAAGAGTGATTTCAAAAAAATCTTAAACATAAAAATATACGTTAGTGATAATAGCTATCAGGATTATTTTAAAAAAAGTTACTTCAAATAGAATTGAGTTACTAAAAATAATTCAAAAAAATATGGTTGCAATCCAGACATAGCCGATAATTCTTCTGTATTTAATTTTATGTGTAAAAATTTAGGACTAATAAATAAATATTGGTCAATTAAACAGGGTTTACCAAAGGATTCACTCTGGTTTAGAAAAAAACTAAATATCAACAATGGCATTTAGCAGATAATATAGAGGTATTAGTAGCATTAAATAAGAGAACGCCGTTAAGTACAAAAAGAAGAAGCAGATATTTATTGGTTTGAAAATGAATTGATGGCTATAAACAAGACATGTGTAAACTACTTGATAAAAAGAAAAAGATTTTGAAACTGTATACAGTTATTTAGTTGTATTAGATAAAAATTTGTCAATCTGCAATTAAATACAAAGAAGCGAGCTATTACCTAGAACATATAGACTGGATAAATAACATTATTCAAAAATTCTATTGAAATTCAAAATAAGGAAGAAAAATATTTCCTTTATTGCAGTTATTGAATATATTTCTGTTCTATATTTAAATATCATTTTAGAATCAAGAGATTATTTTTAAGACACTTGACATTGATAAAAATAAGTAAAAGCTGTTATAGATGGAATTGATACTGGAAAGTCATTTAATTCTATAGAGACTATTCGAGGTAGAAGAGATATAGATATTTTTAAAAATATTGTTAGAGATTAATGTCGAGAAGCAACGTATTACTCCTGTTTGGTTGATCAAGCAATATGTAGCTAAGGAAGAATTTGATTATGTAAATTTATTATATGATGTAGTAAAAGAAGGAATTGAACATATATATTTCTTAAGTAATATTATTTTTTTGAGAACAAAATGTATTATGAATCTTGTATTTTAATCTCTAAATTTTATAAGTACGAATCTGAGTTGACAATTTTTTTAGAATTTGCAAAAACAATTGGAGATTAAACTATTTAGTTGTCATATTGATTCTGAAGATTCATGGGAAGAGAGTAGATTGGATGAATTAAAAAGAAAAATTTAGAGAAATCAAACAAGACATTCCAGAAATGTATAGAAAAATGTTCAAGTATTTTTTTACTGTAAAAAAATTGGGATAGAGAAGGAGAATTTCCTGACTTTTTAGGAGAATGCTTTTAATCAAATCTCAAGAGATACTATTGAAGCTATTGTAAATTCAGATAAAAAAACAATTTAAAAAAAGAATTTTGAAATTATTACTCAGATAATGCCTTTATATCAAGAATATATTAGATTATATTTTAATAAAAAAATAAAAAAATCTGTATAGGAAAGAATATATTTATTATATGATTACTTGTCCGATTGTTGAATGGGCTCAGCTTGGTGGTCTTGGTATAATATGGGGTGAATTTTTTTAATGATAAAGAATGGAGTGAAATTGTTAAAGAAACTTCCGAAATATTCTTTCAAAAATAATAATGAAGAAAAATTCAAAAGAGCTTGCAATTCAGTATACGGAATATGTGAATTTAAGAAATCAGCTAAGGTACTTTTATGAACTCAAGAGATCTCATAGCAAATAATTGGAATGACTATGTTGTAAAAAGCAATAATAAATACTGCTAACATAGAAACTGAAAACATAATGTTTGGAACGAAAAATTAAAAACTGATAGCAAATTAATAAGAGTATTTTTGCCCTAGTATTTTTGGATGATGGATTCAGAACAAATCCTTCAGAATTATTCTGGGTTATCTGCATTAATCCTCTAGTCCCTGAAGAAAAGAGGTTTCATTCTAGTTTTTTTCGTGGGAGAAAAAAATTAAATGATTAAGGATATAAAAGTAAGTAAAAAAATTGAAAAAGTTATATAAGCAACCCGAAGAAGGTTTGTATTTACAACTAATTTGTAGAGAATTATTTTCTGGGTATGATATTTCCTTAAATGACGACCAGCAAAGAGGAGGAGATTTTTTTATAAAATTACACCGAATGACTCTGAAATTGTTAAATTATTCAATAAATCTTCCACATATTGTTTTTTTCCCTACGATTTTGGAAAAAAATTATAGATAGAGTTCTGTACAGTATGGCTATTTATGGCAAGGCATACATTTTTTTATAAAACCAGAATATGAAGAGCAAATCGATAAACAAGGCAACACGTCTAAAAATCATCAGTTCTATATATATTAGTGAAGTTAAGGGAATATTGAAGAAAAAAATAATTTTTTTATAAGATAGGAAGGAATGAAATTTCTGAGTTTGATATCAACGAAGGTACGTTAATCACTTTTAACTTAAGAGAAATAGGTTTTTAAAAAAAGAATCATTTTTACAAAGCTTGCAAAACAGGCTGAAAAAAATATAATACAACATCTAAATCACTAGAATTAATAAAAAAAGTACCAACATATAATTTTTAGCGTTCATAGAGATAAAAACACTAAATTATTGCTTAGAAAAAAATGAGAGGTTTAGGGTCTTAACTTTTCTTTAGATGACCTATCAGATAGTTATATACTGTATAATGAAATTCAGAGAAAAACTATTCCAGAAAAAAACTGCTTCAATATATACTTGATAAAATTAATAAATCATTGGTATCAAATTATATACATAACAAAAAAATTCAAAAATAGAAGCAACTATGAAAAACATAAATTATGAGGAATCATGGGAAAAAAATTCCAACGAGGAGAACTCACGCGCTCTGAGTTGAGAAAGATTGTATAGGACTAATATATATTTAATCTAACTTTAAATAAAAAAATTATTTTTTTAAATAATGAGATAATTTCATCTAAAAAAATGTAATTGTGATATTAAAAAAAGAATGAGATTGATAAATTGTAAAATATAGTGCAACAAAAAACTCATAGCGTTTCATTGGTGCAAACTGTAAGTAACCACACAAACAGAACCCGAGGAAAAACTATGAGCTACTCCCATCTTACCATAACCGACCGAATAAAGATAGAAACTTACTTGGATTTAGGTTTGAAACCTTACCAAATTGCAAGTAAACTTGGTGTCCATAAGTCTACCATTTCAAGAGAGTTAAGACGATGCCAAAATGGTTATTCCGCCGTCTTAGCACAGAAACAGTACGGCCACAGGGCTAAGCAAAAGGGGCGGAATTCTTGTTAGACACCAAAGTTGAAAAAGGAAATTGGGTACTGTCAATAATTATGTGTAAACACTCAAGTAGAGTTATGTAGTGTTAATCAAATAAGCTTTCAAGTGTGTCAGAACATTGGCCAAACCCTTTATGGATGCGTTGACTTTGCTTGAAATTATAATCTTCAAACAGGGTAACTAAATAACGTTCCAGATCCTCCTCGTTAGGAAAAAGAACCTTCTTTTTCATTTAACGTTTGATTTCTTTGTTAAGAGACTCAATGAGGTTTGTCGAATAAATGCTATGCTAAATCTGGTAGGGAAACTGAAAAAAAGTTAAAAGATTATCCGTCTTCTCCAGACTTTCCATGACTTTCCTATACTTTGGTTTCCATTCGGCGATAAAGTCCTCTAAAGCTTGTACTGCCATTTCTAAATTTTCAGCACGATAAATCATTTTAAATTGCTCCAGAATAACCGCTCGATCAGATCGTTTTACCTTACTAGCCATATTTCAACTAATATGAATTAAGCAACGTTGTTGTTTAGCTAATGGGTAAGACTGACTGATAATCTGCTCAAGCCTCTTAAAGCCATCGGTCACTACAAGAGAAACCTGTTGGATTCCTTGGTCTTAAAGTTTGTCTAACAGAGTGGACCAAGAAGCATTATTTTCATTTGGGGCGATTTCATATCTAGGAACAGCCTTCTGTCCTTCTGGTGTCATGCCAAGTGCGATATGAATACATTCTTTACTAACGATTCCACGTCTTAATGGAAGATAGGTTCCGTCAAGAAATAAAACAGAGTAATTGGCTTCTAAACTTCGCTCATGAAAAGCAGCGACATTCTCCTGAGTTGCTTTTGAGATATTAGAAATTTTGGTAGGACTATAGTGATAACCATACATTTGCTCGATGATATCACTAATTTCTCGAGTCGTTACGCCGGTTTGATAGAGTTTGATCTCACCATCTCTTCCAAGTGGTCATCTCGACGTCCATAAGAGGGGATCAAAGCTGAACTAAAGTTTCCATTACAATCTCTTAGAATGGTTAACTGAACAGTCCCATATTTGGTTTCAAATTTCCGTGAATAGGTTCCGTTACGACTATTGCCAGAATTATAGCCTACGTTTTCGTAAGGCTCATCCCCTAAAAAGGCCGACAATTCCGCTTGAAGCAGATCATTCATAGCTGTTTCAAGAGCAGAACGGAAAAATTCATCAATATCTAGCTTTTGGACTAGGAAATTAAGTAGTTCTGTGGAAAACTGAGTCATAGGAATAAATCTCTTTCTAGTAATGTTTCGCAACTCTACTATAACGGATTTATTCCTTTTTGTGTTTACACAACTTATTTTACATTACCCTCACTTTATATTTATTGGATAAATATATTACAAGAGTATTACATTTGTAATATTTCATTGCCGTGTACCTGAATTGTTGCTATAATAGGTTTAACCTATCTAATAAAGGAGAAATTATGAAAAACTTTAAACGTATTCTTTTGGCTTTAGTAGCTGTTTTTGCAGCAGTCCTCTTGGTGGCATGTGGTGCCAAAAGTGACAACGGGACTTATGTCTACAAACCTGCAAAATCTGAAGTGAAGGAAATCCTTGAAGAACAAGGTGCTCCAAGTTCAAGTGTTGATGCATTGATCGACAATGTTAAATTGGAAGTTTCAGTAACCATCAAAGACGACAAAGGTAGCCTTAAAATTAAAGGTGAAATGATGGGACAAAAGACAGACCAATCATTTGATATGAAAGTTGATCAAAAATCTAAAACCCTTCAATCTGAAAACGGGAAAGGCGAAAAGGTTAAATACAAAGTATCTGGAGATGTATTCACTTTTGATTTATCTGGTGAGAAGAGTTCAGGTCATGAAGCCACTTTGGAAATGTTCAAAAACGCTAAATTCAAACGTACAAAATAATGTAAGAGAAGAGCAGAGGGGATCTGCTCTTTTTTCTTCTTTAAAACATCTTGAATCGATATTAAAATAATGGTAAAATATGATTAGAAAGTACATTAGGAGATTGATTATGAAAAATATTAAACGTATTCTTTTAGCTTTCGTTGCAGTTTTTGCAGCAGTCCTCTTGGTGGCATGTGGTGCCAAAAGTGATAATGGGACTTATGTCTACAAACCATCAAAAAACTGAACTCAAGAAAATTCTTGAGGAGCAAGGCTTATCAGGTAGTCAATTAGAGTCTATTGGAGACGTTATTAATTTTGAAGTTTCTATTAAGATCAAAGATTCTAAAGGAACCCTCAGCATCGCGGGTGAAGTCGCTGGTCAAAAGAATGAGCGATCTTATGATGTCAAAATCAATCAAAAAGAGAAAACAATCGCGTCAAAAGATGGTAGTGGAGAAAAGATTACATACAAGGTCGATGGTGACTATTTGACTTTTGATCTTTCTAAGTTAAGTAATAGCAACCAAGGGGATCTTATGATTCTTAAAAATGCTAAACTCAAACGCACAAAATAAAGCGACTGAAGAGCAGGGAAACCTGCTCTTTTGCTTTACTTTTATGACTGGTTTGATATAATGAATGAGACTACAGATGGGACTGGGGCAGGAATGATTTTCTTTGAAAATGATTTCGTCTCACTCCCTCTTTTCTGTGTGATCTAGGAAATTATTTATGGAAAAGGAGAATCATCTATGCAATATATTTGGTCTTACTTGAAAAAGTATCCCAAGTGGCTAGCCCTGAATCTATTTTCGGCGGTCCTGTTTGTTATTGTCAATTTGGGCTTGCCAACGATTCTAGCTCGCATGATTGATGAGGGGATTAACCCGCGTGATGTGGACCGACTGTATTTCTGGGGCTGGGTCATGTTTGCGATTATTTTGCTTGGGATTGTGGGGCGGATTATCTTGTCTTACGCGGTTGGCCAGCTGACGACCACCATGGTGCGCGATATGCGCAATGACCTCTATGCCAAGTTACAGGAGTACTCGCATCGCGAGTATGAGCAAATCGGAGTATCGTCATTGGTCACTCGCTTGACTTCGGATGCCTTTGTTTTGATGCAGTTTGCGGATTCTATGTTGAAGATGGGGGTCATCACACCCTTGATGATGGTTTCCAGTGTTCTCTTGATTCTGACAACTAGTCCTTCTTTAGCGTGGATTGTAGCGGTTTCTGTACCATTTCTTGCTGTCGTCGTCTGGTATGTAGCAGTTAAGACACGTCCACTTTCCGAGAAGCAACAAAAGACACTCGACCATCTTAACCAGTTTGCACGTGAAAATTTGACTGGACTTCGTGTGATTCGTGCCTTTGCCCGCGAAGAATTCCAAGAGGATAAATTTGCGGCTGAAAAATGCAGTCTACGCAGAAAACTCGAATAAATTGTTCAAACTAACTGGTTTGACAGAGCCCTTATTTGTGCAGATCATCATTGCTATGATTGTGGCGATTGTCTGGTTTGCTTTGGATCCTCTTCATGACGGTAGTTTGAAAATTGGGGATCTGGTTGCTTTTATTGAGTATAGCTTCCACGCGCTCTTGTCTTTCCTCTTTTTAGCCAATCTCTTTACCATGTATCCTCGTACTGCGGTTTCTAGCCGTCGTCTCAAGGAAATCATGGACATGCCCATTTCGATTGATCCGAAATGAGAATGGTGTAACAGAGACAGCATCTCGTGGCTATTTGGAATTTGACAATGTCACCTTTGCTTATCCAGGTGAGACGGAGAGTCCAGTTCTTCACAACATTTCCTTTTCAGGCCAAACCTGGCGAAACGATTGCCTTTATCGGGATCGACTGGGTTCTGGGAAATCTTCACTTGTGCAGTTGATTCCTCGATTCTATGATGTCACACTTGGGAAAGATTTTTGGTCGATGGCGTGGATGTTCGAGACTACAATCTGAAAGCCCTTCGCCAAAAGATTGGTTTTATTCCGCAAAAGGCCTTTGCTCTTTTACAGGAACCATTGCTGAGAAACCTTCGTTATGGGAAAAGAAGATGCATCTGTACAAGAGCTAGAACAAGCAGCAGATATTTCCCAAGCCAAGGAATTTATCGACAGTCGTGAGGAACGCTTTGATACGCATTTGGCAGAAGGTGGTAGCAACCTTTCAGGTGGTCAAAAAAACAACGCTTGTCCATCGCTCGTGCTGTTGTCAAAGATCCAGATGTCTTTATTTTTTTGATGATTCCTTCTCTGCCTTGGACTACAAGACGGATGCCACTTTTGCGGAAGCGTCTCAAAAGAAGTCACAGGAGATGCGACTGTCTTTGATTGTAGCGCAACGTGTGGGAACCATTATGGATGCGGATCAAATTATTGTCTTGGACCATGGGAGAATCGTTGGTCGAGGAACCCACGATGAATTGATGGAAAGCAATGAGATCTATCGTGAGATCGCTAATTCGCAGCTCGATAGTCCATCATTGACAGAAGAATAGAAAGGAGAAGCAGATGAAACAAGAACAAAAACAGTTTTAGTAGACTATGGACTTACTTTGAGAGCCTATCGCTTGGAAGTTTGCTTGTCCATTTTCTTAAAAAAATCCTGAGTGTCGTCATGAGTGTTGTCGAACCCTTTGTTTTGGGGACTTGCGATTACTGAGTTGACAAAAAAATCTCATGGATATGGCAAAAGGCCTTTCCAGGGAGCTGGTCTGAACACCTCCTATATCGCGATCATTATGACGCTCTATCTATTCCGTGGGGTCCTCTATGAGTTGGGATCTTATTATTCCAACTATTTTCATGACCAATGCTGTTCAAAAAGACCGTTCAGGACATGCGAAATGATTTGTCTCATAAAATCAATCACATTCCGGTTTCCTATTTTGACCGGCATCAGTTTCGGAGATTTGTTAGGACGTTTTACTAGCGATGTCGAAACCGTCTCGAATGCCTTGCAACAGTCCTTCTTACAAATCGTTAATGCTATCTTTACCTTGCTCTTTGTCATCAGCATGGTCTTATACTTAAACATCCAGCTGGGGCTAGTGGTCATCTTGTCCATTCCGATCACTTATTTCAGTGCTCGATTTATCATGAAAAAATCTCAGCCTTACTTTAAAGAGCAGGCAGATGTTTTGGGGGCAATGAACGGATTTGTGCAAGAAAAATTTAACAGGATTTTAATGTCCTTAAGCTCTACGTCCGGGAAAAATCTTCTCAGGAAGAGTTTCATGATATTACCCATCACCTTCAAAAGGTAGGATTCAAGGCTAATTTCATTTCCGGCTTAATGATGCCGATTTTAAATGGGATTTCAGATTTGACTTATCTCATTATCGCTTTGTTTGGTGGTTTGCAAGTGTTAGCAGGTCGTTTGACTGTCGGGAATATGCAGGCCTTCGTTCAATATGTTTGGCAGATCAACCAACCCGATTCAAAAACTTGACCCAATTGGCAGGACAGCTACAAAGTGCTAAGTCGTCTCTAGATCGGATTTTCCAAGTCATGGATGAACCAGATGAAGTAGCAGATGTGACAGAAACCCTTTCTGGAGATTTGACAGGGCAAGTCAGCTTTAAAAACGTTGATTTCCAATATGTAGCAGACAAACCCATTGATTCGTGATTTCAACCTAGAAGTCAAACCAGGTGAAATGGTGGCCATTGTCGGACCGACTGGAGCAGGGAAAACAACCCTGATTAATTTGCTGATGCGCTTTTACGATGTGACTGCAGGATCGATTACAGTCGATGGTCCTGATATTCGTCATCTATCTCGCCAAGATTACCGCAAACAATTCGGAATGGTGCTTCAGGATGCTTGGTTATATGAAGGAACCATCAAAGAAAACCTTCGCTTTGGTAATCTCGAAGCAACGGATGAAGAAATTGTTGAAGCTGCAAAGGCAGCCAATGTCGATCACTTTATCCGGACGCTTCCTGGTGGTTACAATATGGAAATGAACCAGGAGTCTAGCAATATTTCTCTAGGGCAAAAGCAACTCCTAACCATTGCGCGTGCGCTCCTAGCGGATCCTAAAATCTTGATTTTGGATGAAGCGACGTCTTCTGTCGATACGCGTTTAGAACTCTTGATTCAAAAAGCGATGAAGAATTTGATGAAAGGGCGGACTAGCTTTGTCATTGCTCACCGCTTGTCTACCATTCAAGAAGCAGATAAAATCCTTGTCCTCAAAGATGGCCAAATCATCGAGCAAGGAAATCACCAATCCTTGTTAGCAGATAAAGGATTCTACTATGAGCTCTACAATAGCCAATTTTCAAATAAAAAAGCGGAATAAACTAAGGAGGTTGAGACTGGATTTCTCAACCTCTTTTCTATATAAATCCTTTTACAAAAAAATGAAACTATTAGATCTTTGCCTCTCTTCATTGACAGTGATAAGGCATATCGGTATACTAGGTATAATCTAATTAGGAGGCCACCATGATGATTCGACCCGTTCAGCTCAGCGATGCAACAGCTATCCGAGCGATTTACCAACCTTATGTGACAGAGACAGCCGTTACCTTTGAGGTTGATGTGCCGACTGTCCAGGAATTTGAAAGTCGCATCACAAAAACGCTGACTCAATTTCCTTATTTGGTCGCAGAAGTGGATGGAAAAGTTGTGGGGTATGCCTATGCCTCGACCTATTATGCACGCACTGCCTATGATTGGACCACTGAATTATCTATTTATGTAGCAAAAGAAGCGCGTGGACAAAGGGATTGGATCGGCCCTTTATACGGCCTTAGAAGAAGAACTACAAGCACGAGGCTACTTACGCTTTCTGGCCTGTATCGCAGTCCCGAACGAAGCGAGCATTTCCATGCATGAAAAGCGGGGCTATGTCCAAGTGGCTCATTTCCCAAAGATTGGCTATAAGTTTAACAAATGGCATGATATCGTCTGGATGCAAAAGACGATCGAAGGGCCGGTGAGAAAAATCAAGTAAGAGCTGTTAAGGAGTAGTAGCTAAATGAAATGAAAACTCCATATCACTTGAAACAATCCATAAATTATTCAGCATAGATGATGTTTTTATACGAAAGAGGTTTTTATGACTCAAGAACAAAGTGCTAGACTGTTACCTCAAAAGCCCTCCAGATGGACCAAAATTCTACTTAACCGAAAGGTTCCCATTCTCCTGTTCTTCTTACTGGAATTGGCCTTTCTTGTCTTTTCATATCTCAGTCTACAAGAGCATTTCCCATCCATTATCTTATGGGAACACTTGTTGAGTGTCTTTACCTTCTTTTACTTGCTCAATCGTTCCATGGATTCTCGTTCCAAACTGTCCTGGGTGATTATCATTGCCCTCTTTCCAATTTTTGGGACGGCTCTGCTTTACTTTTCGTTAGCTGAGTTGGGTGTGAGACGCTTGAAGAAGCGGCTTGAGGATGCTACAGTGCAGGCATCCGATTATCTAAGCACCGATCCAGAAGTTGCTGATTATTTATCCCAAAGTGATCGCCAATTACAGAAATTAGCTTATTTTTTGGAGCATAGTCCAGCACAGTTTCCTATCTACAGAGACACAGAGGTTACCTATTTTCCACTTGGAGATGACATGCTTCCAGCCTTGTTGGAGGATTTGAAAAAGGCCGAGCGTTATATCTTCATGGAATATTTCATCATTGACGAAGGGATCATGTGGGGCGAGATTTTAGCCATTTTGGAGGAGAAGGCCAAGGCAGGTCTGGATGTTCGTGTCATGTTTGATGGGATGAATGAGATGACTACCTTGTCCTATGATTATATCGAGCGATTGCATAAGGTTGGGATTAAAGCTCAGGCCTTCTCACCAGTCAAGCCTATTCTATCAACCTATTACAATTACCGAGACCATCGAAAAATTACAGTAATTGATGGTCAAGTTGCTTATACTGGTGGTGTAAATATTGCTGATGAGTATGTCAATAAACGAGAACGCTTTGGTCATTGGAAGGACACGGCCCTTCGATTAGATGGTTCAGCAGTTCAAACGCTAAAAACTCTCTTTTTGACCATGTGGACAGTGACTGGAATAGAAGATAAAACGGATATGGAGCACTATCTACAAGAAACCTCAACAAAGAAAGAGTCAAGGCTTTGTACTCCCTTATGGCAATTCACCATTGACCTATCACAAAGTGGCTGAGGATGTTTATCTTCATTTACTGAATACATCGACCGATTATGTTCACATTATGACGCCTTATCTGATCTTGGATGACGAATTGGTTAGAGCCATGACTTTTGCGGCCAAACGAGGAGTAGATGTTCGGATCATTATGCCAGGTATTCCAGATAAACAGTATGCCTTTGATATTGCGACGACCTATTTTAAAGTGCTCTTGGATGCTGGCGTCTGTATTTTCCGTTATACCCTAGGCTTTGTCCATGCTAAAGTTTATGTATCTGATGACAAACAAGCTGTGGTAGGAACCATTAATACAGACTACCGAAGTCTCTATCAAAATTTTGAAGATGGGGTTTATCTCTACAAAAATCTGGAAGTGCTTAAGATTGAAGAAGATTTTGAAAAACACCAAGAGCTCTCAGAGGAAGTCACTCTAGAAAGTTTATCTAAAATGCCTATGGCTCATCGTCTAGGTGGCTATCTCTTTTCTCTGATTGGACCTTTGATGTAAAAAAGGAGGAATCATATGGATACAAAAATTCTTTTGAAATTGTTAGAAGACCAAGCTGATCCAGCGAAAGTCCCAGCAATGGAAGCTTATATGAAAAATAAATTCAGCTTTCTTGGCGTTCAAAAACCAATTCTCAAAAAGATTGAAAGAGAATTTTTTAAACCTTTCATAAAGGATCCAATTGATTGGACTTTTGTGGAAGAGTGTTGGCAGCAACCTTACCGTGAGTTCCAATATATTGCTATGGATTATCTGGATAAAAAGAAGAAGGAGCTTAGACCTGAAGATTTTCCAAAGCTAAAGGAATTGGCTCAAACCAAATCATGGTGGGACAGTATAGATCAATTGGACCTTATCATTGGAGAGATTACTTTTCACTATCCAGAAACCAAGAATATCATGCGCCAATGGAGTCTTGAAGAGGATTTTTGGTTGAGACGTATTGCCATTGACCACCAGCTTATGTGTAAAGATTTGACAGATACTGATCTACTAGCAGAGGTTATCTGTAACAACTTTGGACAGACAGAGTTTTTTATTAATAAGGCTATCGGTTGGAGTTTGCGCAATTACTCAAAGGTAAATCCTGATTGGGTTCGAGCATTTATTGATCAACATGCTAGTCAAATGGCATCTCTTAGCATTCGTGAGGCAAGTAAGTATTTATAGAAATTAAGAACTTGACTCTGGAGTTCAGTATGCTATAATAGTTTCATGCGATGAGTCGATTGGCTCCTTGGAGCCTTTTGCGCTGAGGAGGTCTACATTCAATTGTAACGCAGGAGCGGACCTTGAACAGTTGTGTGAACCTGCTGTTCTCACCGAAAGGTGCCTCGAATCCTGGTCTTCGGATCAGGATTTTTTTGTGTCTTCAAAGAACTGAAAACTATTATAATACAGTTGCTACAAAGTTATGTTGGTGTTATAATATAGTAAAGTGCCTTGTGTCAGAAAGGAGTGGAGTTGATTGGGAGATTTCTATCATTCTAATGATTCAGCATCTACAGACTATTCGCAGAAAATTGAAGAGCTTGAAAACTCCAAACAATTTCAGGATGCCATCGGATTGATCCGAGAACAGATGAAGAACAATCTTCAGTGGAATGTTTTGCGATCTTTTGGTATTATTTGCGCCATACTGTCTCTCATTTTATTGCGTTTTGCAGCTATTCCTTTGATCCTTTTAGTGGTTGGTTTGTATTATTGGCCACAATATAAAAAAAGAAAAGCCTTGTTTGGGGATCGAATTCGTTCGAACGATGAAATCTATCTTGATGATATCTTGTCGCCTGTATTAAAGGAAGTTTTTCCTAAGGCTTCGATCAAGAGGACGGTTCCATCCCTTCTGAAGCTCTCTCGCATTTATGTCCTCGGTCGACTGATTTTCTGTGTTTCAAAGAGCTATCATTTCATGATGACAAAGAGCTGACGGTGTCAAATCTCTATGCCCATCATACAGAGACTCGTTACCGGACATCTAATGGTCATACGAGGACGGAACATGTGGAAGTTACAGATTTCCTTGGACAAGTGTTCTCTTTATGTCTACCGATCAATTTCTCGGGTCATCTTCGGGTGGTTCCGACCAAGAAATCCTTTCTTTTTAAGAGGGAGGTGAATGGGGTTTATCCTGAAGCCAGAGGGGATGAAGTGCAGATTGAAACCGAGGATATTCGCAATAACGAAAATTACAATATCTACTGCACGGATGAATTGTCTGCCCGTAAATTTCTCACCCCTAAGATGTTGGAATGGTTTGATCGACAAATTTCTCAAAATGCCATGTGTGTATTTTTGAAAGACAAGAAACTATTTATTTCTTTGTATACCGATCGCTATATCTTTCCGACGCCCCAAAAACCAGAAGATATTGATCAACTATCTTTGGTATCTGAATATCATAAATTATGCAGAGAACTAGCTTTAATTAAAGAAATAACAGCAATTTTTGAAGGAGAAGCATCATGAATCTCATTATCGGCTTAATCATATTTGTTGCCCTATTGGCTATTTGGTTTATTAGTGTAGGAAATCGTCTCAATCGCTATCTAGTGACCATTGAAGAATCAAAGAGAACGGTCGATATCGTTCTCGTAAAACGCTATGATACCATTTCGGAAATGCTAAAAGTAGCCAAAGCTTATGCCAAACATGAGCAACAGATTTCACTGATTTAGTTGCTTTACGCCAAGGAGCGTCTATTCAAGAATCCAATCAAGTCATTACCAATCAAAATGATGTCTTGGCACAAATTCGTGCAGTCGGTGAAAACTATCCAGAGCTCTTGTCTTCTAACCAATTCTTGGCCCTACAAAAGGAAATTGCTGACGAAAATGAAGATCTTGCTGCAGCGAAGCGAATTGTTAACAGTAATGTCAGCCACATCAATCAAGAAATTGTTTCCTTTCCGGCATCTATCGTAGCAGAGGTAAAGGGGATCCATCAAGTTCCATTTCTTGCTGAAGAAACACAAGGTAAGAAAGATTTAAGTGACTTGAACTATGACCTGAACTAAAAAGCTATTTACTATAAATAACCATCAAAAATCCTGGTCTTAGAATCAGGATTTTTCCTACTATTGGTACTTTTCATTTATGTTAAAAAATTGTATAATAGTACAAATACACAATTTTTAGAAAATTTTGAAAGAGGATTTACTATGGGATATACAGTTGCTGTTGTCGGTGCTACAGGTGCCGTTGGTGCTCAAATGATCAAAATGTTGGAAGAATCAACTCTTCCAATCGATAAAATTCGCTACCTTGCGTCAGCACGTTCTGCAGGAAAAGTTTTGCAATTTAAAGGGCAAGACGTGACCATCGAAGAAACGACTGAAGATGCTTTTGAAGGCGTTGATATTGCTCTTTTCTCAGCTGGTGGTTCAACATCTGCCAAATATGCACCTTATGCGGTAAAAGCAGGCGCAGTAGTAGTAGATAACACTTCTTACTTCCGTCAAAATCCGGATGTCCCATTGGTTGTTCCTGAAGTGAATGCACATGCTCTTGATGCTCACAACGGAATCATCTCTTGTCCAAACTGTTCAACCATTCAAATGATGGTAGCTCTTGAGCCAGTTCGTCAAAAATGGGGCTTGGACCGTATCATCGTGTCTACTTACCAAGCTGTTTCAGGTGCTGGTATGGGAGCTATTCTTGAAACCCAACGTGAGTTGAAAGAAGTCTTGAATGATGGGGTCAACCCACGTGATGTCAAAGCCGAAATCTTGCCATGTGGTGGCGATAAAAAACATTACCCAATCGCTTTCAATGCTCTTCCACAAATCGACGTCTTCACAGAAAATGACTATACTTACGAAGAAATGAAGATGACGAATGAAACCAAGAAATCATGGAAGATGATAGCATTGCCGTTTCAGCAACTTGTGTGCGGATTCCAGTCTTGTCAGCTCACTCAGAGTCAGTCTACATCGAAACAAAAGAAGTGGCACCAATTGACGAAGTGAAAGCTGCTATTGCAGAATTCCCAGGTGCAGTCCTTGAAGACGATGTCGCTCACCAAATCTACCCACAAGCCGTTAATGCGGTCGGTTCACGCGATACTTTCGTTGGACGGATTCGTAAAGACTTGGATGCTGAAAAAGGGATCCACATGTGGGTGGTTTCAGATAACCTTCTTAAAGGAGCTGCTTGGAACTCAGTCCAAATCGCAGAAACTCTTCACGAACGTGGACTCGTACGTCCAACAGCTGAATTGAAATTTGAGTTGAAGTAGGGAAGCGAAACAGAAATCAGTAACTCGAAGAGTTTGATTTCTTCCTCAGCTTTTTAGCGAATCAACTTGTTTTATGAACAGATCATGAGGCAAAGGCAAGCAGGCCCCAGCCTCTTTCTTATATAGAGAAAGGTTTTTCTATGTCTTATAATGATTTAAAAGATTGTAAAATCATCACCGCATTTATCACCCCCTTCCATGAAGATGGAACCATTAATTTTGATGCTCTTCCTGCTTTGATCGAGCACCTCTTGGCTCATCATACAGATGGGATTCTCTTAGCTGGAACCACTGCGGAAAGTCCAACTTTGACCCACGATGAGGAATTGCAACTCTTTGCGGCCGTTCAAAAGATTGTCAATGGTAGAGTTCCTTTGATCGCTGGTGTCGGAACCAATGAAACCCGCGACTCGATTGAGTTCGTTAAAGAAGTGGATGCTTTGGTGGCTTTGCAGCAGGATTGGCTATCGTCCCATACTACAACAAACCATCCCAAGAAGGCATGTATCAACACTTTAAAGCGATTGCAGATGCATCCAATCTTCCGATTATTATCTACAATATTCCAGGGCGCGTGGTTGTGGAAATGACGCCTGAAACCATGCTTCGTTTGGCAGAACACCCAAATATCATTGGGGTCAAAGAGTGTACAACTCTTGCTAATATGGCCTATTTGATTGAACACAAGCCAGAAGAATTTCTCGTCTATACAGGGGAAGATGGAGATGCTTTCCATGCGATGAACCTTGGTGCAGATGGAGTGATCTCTGTGGCTTCTCATACAAATGGAGATGAAATGCATGAGATGTTCCAAGCCATTGAACACAACGATATTAAAAAGGCTGCGGCTATCCAACGTCAATTTATCCCTAAAGTCAACGCTCTCTTCTCATATCCGAGTCCAGCTCCTGTCAAAGCTGTCTTAAACTATATGGGCTTTGAAGCAGGGCCAACTCGTTTGCCATTGGTGCCAGCACCGGCAGAAGAAGCGAAACGTATCATCAAGGTTGTAGTAGATGGGGATTACCATGCTACTAAAGAGATCATTACGGGAGTTCTTCGCCCGGATTATTAATAAAATTGTCATGAGGAATGTATGTCAGAGTTAGAGAAAACAGAGTTGGAAAAAACGGATTCAGAAAAATCAGAACTAGAAAAATTTAAAGAACGTCATAGCCTTGAAAAGTTAAATGGTGTGATAGTCCATGATAAACCGACCATTAAAACAGGTGAAAAAGCTGGATGCATCGGCGCTCTCTTACTTTTAATTGGATTTGGAACAGGGATTATTTTGTTACTTCTTCATTTCATATTTGATTTCGATTCCAAGCTACTCAATCTTCTTTGGGAATCAATAGCAGCTTTAGGATTCATTTTTAGTTTAGCAGGGGCTTTTCAAATCGGTCCCCTTACAATACACCGCTACTCAAGAGAAGCCGATAAGGATAAACATTTTGAAATCGATAGAGCCTATCATCTCTATAATGTTCTCTATAAACAGACTAAAACAGTCCTTCTCCAATATGATAGTGACGAAGATCAGCTGATTGCTGTCAATGCTGGTGGTGAACTACTCGTGGAACTCCTTAGAAAAGTAGAGATGGAGAAGTTATCTTTGAAGAAGATTTTGAAGACCTTCCGTTTGGACCATGTCTCTGACAATCTTTGGAGATTGACCTACAGCTATAAAAAAGAAGATGTGGTCATGGAAAAAAGTGATCGTTAGATTTTTTTATCCAATCAACCACAGTGATTCCTGAAAAGAGCTTTGATTCTTGGCAAAAAAATTATATAATAAAGTAGTAGGTCTTCATTTCTTTCTAAGGGAAATGAAGTATTCATGAAAATTTAAACAAAAAGGAGACTCCGATGGAAGTCATTAAACGTAGTGGAGAAGTGGTTGAATTCAACCCAGATAAAATTTACCAAGCTATTTTGAAAGCAGCGCAAGTGGTCTATGTTTTGACAGATGATTTGCGACAAAACCTAGCTCAAGTGACCAAGAAAGTTGCTATGGATTTGGATGAAGCACAAGTAGAACGCGCAACCATCAGCATGATCCAATCAATGGTTGAGCACCGTTTACTTGGTGCTGGTTATATTACCATTGCAGAACACTACATTTCTTATCGCTTGCAACGCGATTTGGAACGGAGCGGCTATGGTGATCATATCGCCGTGCATTTGCATTTTGAGCAAATTCGCTAGAATATAAAATAGAAGTTACTTAGATAGCTTCTTTTTTAGTATTTTTATTAATCACAGTGATTTTAGAAAACATGGTATAATAGAAGAGATTGAACTGGAAAGGAATGGAGAACATGGCAACTATACAATGGTTTCCTGGACACATGTCCAAAAGCTAGAAGACAAGTACAAGAAAAATTTAAAAATTTGTGGATTTTTGTGACGGTTCTGGTAGATGCTCGTTTGCCCCTATCAAGCCAAAATCCTATGTTAACCAAAATTGTTGGTGATAAGCCTAAATTAATGATTTTGAACAAGGTAGACTTGGCAGATTCTGTGGCAACAAAAGAATGGCAGGACTATTTTGAGTCTCAAGGCATCAAAACCTTGGCTATCAACTCCAAAGAGCAATCTACGGTTAAGAAGGTCACAGATGCTGCTAAGAGCTTGATGGCCGATAAAATTGCCCGTCAAAAAGAACGGGGGATTCAGATTGAAACCCTTCGGACCATGATCATCGGAATTCCTAATGCTGGGAAATCAACCTTGATGAACCGCTTAGCGGGGAAAAAGATTGCAGTCGTTGGAAATAAACCAGGGGTGACCAAGGGGCAACAGTGGTTGAAAACCAATAAAGACCTTGAAATTTTGGATACCCCAGGGATTCTCTGGCCTAAGTTTGAAGATGAAGAAGTGGCTCTAAAATTAGCTTTAACGGGTGCCATTAAGGACCAGTTATTGCCAATGGATGAGGTGACTATTTTTGGTCTTGAGTATTTTAAATCCCACTACCCAAAAGAGTTGCAAGAACGCTATAAGCAAATGAATTTAGAGCAGGAAGCTCCAGAAATCATCATGGAAATGACTCAACTCTTAGGCTTCCGAGATGATTACGATCGCTTTTACAGCTTGTTCGTCAAGGATGTACGTGATGGTCGTTTGGGTCGCTATACCCTTGATCGTGTAGGTGAAATAGATGCCAACGATTAAAGAAATCAAAGAGCGTTTGGCAACGATTGACGATCTAGATCATCCCTTATTTGAAGAATTGATCCTTGATGGTCGAGCGGGGGTTCAAGCAGCTATCAGCAAACGAAAACGCGAACTCCAAAAACAAGTGGATGAAGATTTGCGTTTGGAAAAAATGCTAGCCTATGAAAAAGAACTTTATACTCAAGGGATTCAGCTTATTGCAGGTGTGGATGAAGTAGGGAGAGGTCCTCTGGCTGGCCCTGTCGTCGCAGCAGCCGTCATTCTGCCGAAAGCTTGTAAGATTCCCGGACTCAACGATAGTAAAAAGATTCCAAAATCCAAACACAAGGAAATCTATGAAGCTGTGCTCCAAAATGCCATTGCGATCGGCATTGGCGTCAAGGACAATCACGTGATTGACCAGGTCAATATCTATGAAGCTACGAAGCTAGCCATGATGGAGGCCATTGGTCAGCTAGATCCTCAACCCCAGCATCTTTTGATTGATGCCATGAAGTTGGATCTTCCTATTTCCCAAACTAGTATCATCAAAGGGGGATGCTAACTCCTTATCCATTGCTGCAGCATCCATCGTAGCCAAGGTGACTCGGGATCAGATGATGGAAGAGTTTGATCGAGAATATCCGGGTTATGATTTTGCTCAGAACGCTGGCTATGGGACGTCGAACCATCTGGCTGGCCTCGACCAACTGGGAGTGACCCCTATCCATCGGCGTTCGTTTGAACCCGTCAAATCAATGTGTGAGGATTAGGTTATGCTATTTACTATCGATATCGGAGGGACCTTTATAAAGTACGGTCTGATGGACGCAGACTATCAATTGGTTCATACAGACAAGATCCCAACACCACCTACGATTGAGGAGTTTTGGCAAGGATTAGAAGAAATCGTTACACCCGTAAGGGAAGAAATCGAGGGAATCGCCATTTCATGCCCTGGTGAGATCCAAAAGAGCCTTGGCTTTGTCTTTCGAGGTGGTCTCATTCCATATTTACGAGGCATTCCTCTAGCAAGTAGACTCGAACAAACATTTCAAGTACCCGTCACTGTTCTCAATGATGGAGAAGCCGCAGGTTTAGCGGAAGCAAGGCTTGGCAATCTAAAAGATTGTCCTTGCGGTGCGACCTTGGTCTTAGGGACAGGAGTCGGCCTCGCTCTTCTTTCGAATGGTGACCTATTGAGAGGATGGCAACTGACAGAATACATTCGGTCTATTGATAAGGCAGAAAGAACACCAGAAAATCGCCGCTTTCATCGCGAACTCTTTTTGCAAGGCATTTCCAATCTTTTGGAAAACACCGGTTCTGCTGTTCAATTTGTTGAGAAAGCTAGTCACATCTTGAACCTAGAAAAGGCAGATGGTATAGCTGTTTTCAAAGCTCTTGATCTAGGGGGCTATGAGGAGCTGATATCCTTGTTTCAGGAATATTGTCATGATATTGCAATTTTGATTTTTAATCTTCAATCATTGCTCCTGATTGAAAAAGTGACGATTGGCGGGGGCATTAGTAGTCAACCACTATTGATCGATGAGATCAGTCGACAATACCATGAGCTGCTCTCTCAAAAAGGGCATAAACAATTTGAGGCCTTGCCGATCCAAGCGGCTCGCTTCCATAATGAAAGCAACTTGATTGGTGCCGCATCTTACTTTTATTCTTCGACATATCAAAAAAAGTTCTAGAAATAGAGCTTTTTTCTTTTCTTTTTCGAATAAATAAGTGAGAGGAAGTAGAAGGTGACCATGGAGAAATTTGAAATCTTTAAATTAAAAGAAGCCGGTTTATCAAATGAGCAAGTCTTGAGAGTCTTGGACTACTGTAGGAAAGAGCAAGTCTTACCAAGCTTAGAAGAGATAGCGAGGATCGCTCGCTGTCGCAGTATCCTTCATTTTGTAGACAAATACCGGCAACTAGATGAAGACCATTTACACAAGGAGTTTGAACGGTTCCCATCTCTATCCATTTTTGATCCAGAATACCCTGAGGAATTGCTACAGATCTACAATCCTCCTGTACTCCTTTTTTACCAAGGGGATTTGCAACTGTTAAGCAAACCGAAGATTGCAGTTGTTGGAGCTCGAGAGACCACGCGAGAAGGGGTTCGTTCTGTAGAGAAGATAATTAAGGAACTTGGAAATGAACTGGTCATTGTTAGTGGACTTGCTAAGGGAATTGATGCGACAGCTCATTATGCCAGTATACGAAATGGTGGTAAGACCATCGGAGTGATTGGAACGGGACTGGATGTCTTTTATCCTAAAAGCAATCAGAGATTACAGTCCCATATGGGGGAACACCATCTGATCTTGAGCGAGTATGGTCCAGGGCAGGCACCACTTAAGTTTCATTTTCCTGAGAGAAATCGCATCATTGCTGGTCTCTGTCAGGCAGTGATTGTGGCAGAGGCGCGACTCCGTTCAGGCAGTTTGATTACTTGTGAGCGTGCTATGGAAGAAGGCCGAGACGTTTTCGCTATTCCAGGAAATATTTTAGATGGAAAATCTGCAGGCTGCCATCACCTAATTCAAGAAGGAGCAAAGCTTATCACATCAGGCCAGGACATTCTTGATGAATTGAAATACGAATTGTGATTTTCCTATAGGAGAAGTTCCTAGTTGACATCTTTCTTAAAATGTATTAAACTCAATGAGATTTATACAATACAGAGGGATAAAACGTGGTAACAAAAAAGAAAAGCAGTACAACCAAGAAAAATTTGGTGATTGTGGAGTCTCCTGCTAAGGCCAAAACAATCGAGAAATACCTTGGTCGTAACTACAAAGTCATGGCCAGTGTTGGCCATATTCGGGACCTGAAAAAATCTACGATGTCGATCGACTTCGACAATAACTATGAACCGGAGTATATCAATATTCGCGGAAAAGGTCCCTTGATCAATGATTTGAAAAAAGAAGCTAAAAAAGCCAAACAAGTCTTTCTCGCAAGTGACCCGGACCGAGAAGGAGAAGCTATTTCTTGGCATTTAGCGCATATTTTGAACTTGGATGCCAAAGAAAAAAACCGTGTGGTCTTTAACGAAATCACCAAGGATGCAGTTAAAAACGCCTTTAAAGAACCGCGCCAAATCGATATGGACTTGGTCGATGCCCAACAAGCACGTCGGGTCTTGGACCGGATTGTAGGGTATTCAATTTCGCCTATTCTTTGGAAAAAGGTTAAAAAAGGACTTTCTGCAGGGCGCGTGCAATCTGTTGCTCTCAAATTAATCATTGATCGCGAAAACGAAATTAATGATTTCAAACCGGAAGAATATTGGACCATTGATGGCGTCTTTAAAAAAGGGACCAAGCAATTCCAAGCCAGCTTCTATGGGATTGATGGCAAGAAGATGAAGCTCAACACCAATGAAGAGGTGAAAGCTGTTCTTGAACGCTTAGATGGCAAAGATTTTACCGTTGAAAAGGTGGAAAAGAAAGAACGTCGACGGAATGCGCCACTTCCATACACCACCTCTTCCATGCAGATGGATGCTGCCAATAAGATCAACTTCCGTACACGTAAGACCATGATGGTCGCCCAGCAGTTGTATGAAGGAATCAATATTGGCTCTGGTGTTCAAGGTTTGATTACCTATATGCGTACCGATTCTACACGGATCAGTCCAGTTGCGCAAAATGAGGCAGCTAACTTTATCGTAGATCGCTTTGGTGAGAAATATTCCAAGCATGGAAGCCGCGTGAAGAATGCTTCTGGTGCCCAAGATGCCCACGAAGCGATTCGTCCATCCAGTGTCTTCAATACACCTGAAAGCATTGCTAAATACTTGGACAAAGACCAACTCAAGCTCTACACCTTGATTTGGAACCGCTTTGTAGCTAGTCAAATGACTGTAGCTGTCTTTGATACCATGAATGTCCGTTTAGGTCAAAATGGGGTTCAGTATACGGCAAACGGAAGCCAAGTGAAGTTTGATGGTTATTTGGCGATTTATAACGACTCAGATAAGAACAAGATGTTGCCGGATATGGTAGAAGGCGATATCGTTAAGCAAGTCAATAGCAAGCCTGAGCAACACTTTACCCAACCACCTGCTCGATATTCTGAAGCGACCTTGATTAAGACCTTAGAAGAAAATGGGGTTGGTCGTCCTTCAACCTATGCTCCGACGATTGAGACCATTCAAAAACGCTATTATGTGAAGCTGGTAGCCAAACGCTTTGAACCAACAGAGTTAGGGGAAATCGTTAATAAACTGATCGTTGAATTCTTCCCAGATATTGTCAATGTAACCTTCACAGCAGAAATGGAAGGGAAACTCGATGATGTCGAACTCGGAAAAGAAGAGTGGCAAAAAGTCATCGATGCCTTCTACAAACCATTCTCTAAGGAAGTCGCAAAGGCTGAAGAAGAGATGGAAAAAATCCAAATTAAAGACGAACCAGCTGGTTTTGATTGTGAAGTTTGTGGAAGCCCGATGGTGATTAAATTAGGACGTTTTGGTAAGTTCTATGCTTGTAGTAATTTCCCAGATTGTCGTCATACCCAGGCCATTGTCAAAGAAATCGGCGTGGAGTGTCCTGACTGTCATCAGGGACAAATCATCGAACGGAAAACCAAGCGCAACCGTATCTTCTATGGATGCAATCGCTATCCAGAGTGTGAATTTACCTCTTGGGATAAGCCGATCGGTCGGGATTGTCCAAAATGTGGCCACTACTTAGTTGAGAAAAAAGTTCGTGGTGGCGGCAAACAAGTCGTATGTAGCAATGGCGACTACGAAGAAGAAAAAGTGAAATAAGCTTTCAAATAATTCAATGTCTATTATAACGGCAATTTTTATAAATGTCTGTTACAATAGACATTTTATGTTTTTTTCGTTATAATAGACATAAGGAGGTGGGCTTATGTATCTTGCCTTGATTGCAGATGTGATTGATTCCAAAATCGTACAAGAACGTTTTGACCTGCAAAAACAGTTAGAAAAAACGCTTCAAAAGATCAATGAGCTTTTTAAAGACTGCCTAGCATCGGCTTTTACCTTAACTTTGGGCGATGAGTTTCAGGCGCTTTTGAAAGTAGAGGCTCCCGTTTTTCAAATTATCGATACCTTGCGTTCAGAACTAAAACCGACTCAACTTCGTTTCGGCATTGGCCTCGGGGAGATTGTAACGGATATTGATCCTCTGCAAAGTATCGGTGCAGATGGACCAGCCTATTGGAATGCTCGTGCAGCTATTAATCTGGTCCATCAGAAAAATGATTATGGCAACACCCAGATCTATTTTTTGAGCGGTAATGACAGCCAGGACTTAGTGGTGAATGCGCTCATCGCTTCTGGAGAGGCCATACGTTCGGGCTGGAGAGAGAGTCAGGAAGAGATCCTGCTCAATCTGCTAAAGAGATCTGTCTATAGTGAAAACTTTAGTCAGCAAGATTTGGCCCAATCGCTAGGGCTTAACCCAAGTGCCCTGTCCAAGCGCTTAAAGAGTAGCAGTATTCGTGTTTATTTACGGGGACGAGCAGCAACACTAGCTTGTATTCATAGCTTAGAGAAAGGAGAGGCCCATGAGCGGATTGTCTAGTATCGTAACGAATCCATACTTGATCCTCTTGTTGATTTGTCATTTGTTATCGGATTATTATTTTCAAAGTCAGAAGATGGCGGATCGCAAGGATCAGGATAAGAAGGTGCTCGGGCTTCACATTCTATATGTAGCTCTGCCTCTGATCGTGGTTTCTCTCTGTCATCTAGATTTGTGGTGGATTTGCTTGGTCATTTTACTGACTCATGCTGGAATAGATTTCTTAAAACCGATCGTGCAGAAGCAATTGAAATTACCAACCGCATGGACCTTTGCCTTGGATCAAGTCTTGCATATCGCCATCATTAGCTGTCTAGTCCTTTTAGGAGCGAAGAATGGTTCGACCTATCTGCCTCTGGACATTTTAAATCTAATCTTTTATGTCCTCCTAGTTGGGAAACCAAGCAATATCGCCTTTAAAATTCTGTTTGCCAAGTATCAACCCACCAGCAAGAAGAAAATGGATACGATCACTGGGGCTGGTTCCATGATTGGTTTTTTAGAACGTTTGGTGATCGGCGCCTGTCTCGTCTATGGGCAATTCGCTTCGATCGGCCTGGTCTTTACGGCCAAATCCATCGCCCGCTACAATAAAATTTCGGAGAATCCAGCCTTTGCGGAGTATTACTTGATTGGATCCTTATTCAGTATCCTATCTGCCCTCTTAGCAGCTTGGTTGTGTCTATAAGAAAATAAATATAAAGTCTAAGACAGGAAGGAAAAGCCTCCCTGTCTTTTTACTTAGCTTTTTGGTATAATGGACCAAGTAGAAAATTAGAAAGATTTGTGGGTGTCAAACAGTCCAGAAGGGTGTTTTGATACCCAAAGAGGTATTAGTGTCATGTCTCAATCTTATATCAATGTTATCGGTGCGGGTCTTGCTGGCTCGGAAGCAGCTTACCAGATTGCCCAACAGGGTATTCCGGTCAAGCTTTACGAAATGCGTGGGGTCAAATCCACTCCGCAACATAAAACAGACAACTTTGCTGAGTTAGTGTGTTCCAACTCTCTTCGTGGGGATTCTCTCACCAATGCTGTCGGGCTCCTCAAAGAAGAAATGCGCCGTCTGGGTTCTGTCATCCTTGAAGCAGCGGAAGCGACTCGCGTGCCGGCTGGTGGAGCGCTGGCAGTGGACCGGGAAGGGTTTGCTAGCCGGGTGACGGAGAAGGTGTCCCAACATCCGCTCATTGAAGTGATTCGCGATGAAATTACGGAATTGCCGACAGATGCCATCACAGTGGTCGCAACAGGCCCTCTAACCAGTGATGCCTTGGCAGAAAAGATCCATGCTCTCAATGGTGGCGACGGTTTCTATTTCTATGATGCAGCAGCTCCGATTATCGATGTCAATACCGTTGATATGAACAAGGTCTATCTCAAGTCACGCTATGACAAGGGAGAAGCAGCCTATCTCAACTGCCCCATGACCAAACAAGAATTTATGGATTTCCACGAGGCCTTGGTCAATGCAGAAGAAGCCCCGCTCAACTCTTTTGAAAAAGAAAAGTATTTTGAAGGTTGTATGCCCATTGAAATCATGGCCAAACGAGGCATCAAAACCATGCTCTATGGCCCTATGAAGCCAGTTGGGCTCGAGTATCCAGATGATTACAAAGGGCCACGTGATGGGGAGTTTAAGACCCCTTATGCGGTAGTCCAATTGCGCCAAGACAATGCGGCTGCCAGCCTCTACAATATTGTTGGTTTCCAAACTCACCTTAAATGGGGCGAACAAAAACGGGTCTTCCAAATGATCCCAGGTTTGGAAAACGCGGAATTTGTGAGATATGGTGTCATGCACCGCAATTCCTACATGGATTCTCCAAATCTGCTTGAACAAACCTATCGTTCGAAGAAACAACCAAACCTCTTCTTTGCGGGTCAAATGACAGGGGTAGAAGGCTATGTTGAGTCAGCTGCCTCAGGTTTGGTAGCTGGAATCAATGCAGCTCGCCTTTTCAAAGGAGAAGAAGCAGCGATTTTCCCTGAAACGACAGCTATCGGAAGCCTGGCTCACTATATCACCCATGCTGACAGCAAGCATTTCCAACCCATGAATGTCAACTTCGGGATTATCAAGGAGCTAGAAGGCCCACGTATTCGGGATAAAAAGGAACGTTATGAGAAAAATTGCCGAACGTTCTTTACAAGATTTGGCTCAGTTTATGGAAAAAAATAACCCAAGAAAGAAAAAAAGTTTGGAGAAAATCCAGACTTTTTTTCTTCTAAAAAAATAGTATAATGAATAAAATTTAGAATATAGAGAGTTTTCTGACAATGAACAAATCCTATTTTTATTTAGATATGAAGACACACGAGTTGAAAGTGCCTTATACCGGAAAACTCCGTCGTGTGCGAGTCTTATTACCTAAGAATTATGAAACGGATACAGATAGACGTTACCCTGTGGTTTATTTCCACGATGGGCAAAACGTTTTGTACAGCAAGGAAGCTTATGCGGGTCATTCCTGGAAAGTTATTCCAGCCATTAAGCGGAATCCAGATATTAGTCGCATGATTGTTGTTGCGATCGATAATGATGGTTTCCAACGCATGAATGAATACTCTGCCTGGAAGTACAAGGAATCCAATATTCCTGGCATGCAATTTGGTGGCAAAGGGAGTTGAGTACGGCGAATTTGTCATGGAGGTGGTGAAACCTTTTATCGACCAAGAATACCGGACTCTTGCTGATCGAGAACATACGGCCATGATTGGATCTTCCTTGGGTGGGAATATTACCCAATTCTTGGGCTTAGAGTACCAAGATCAAATTGGTTGTTTAGGTGTCTTTTCATCTGCTAACTGGCTACACCAAGATGCCTTCAATCATTATATCGAACGCAAAAAATTATATGCAGATCAACGGATCTACATCTATGTAGGTACTGAAGAGGCGGATGATACAGATAAAACGCTGATGGCGGGAAATATCAAGCAAGCCTATATTGATTCATCCCTTCGTTATTATCACGACGTCATTCAACAAGGGGTGGCTTTAGAGAATATCGACATTCGGATTCAATCCGGCGCTATTCACCATGAAGAAGCTTGGGCCGAACATTTACCTGAGTGCCTTCGCTTTTTGACCGAAAATTGGGATTAATGGACTCAGAACAAATCAATAGAGAGAAAGAGGAAACTTATGAATATTGAACATTTAAGCCACTGGAGTGGCCAACTCAACCGTGAAATGTATTTGAACCGCTATGGACACGCTGGTATTCCTGTTGTGGTCTTTGCTTCATCAGGTGGGAGCCATAACGAGTACTATGACTTTGGTATGATTGATGCTTGTGCTCAGTTTATCGAAGAAGGTCGGGTTCAATTCTTCACCCTTTCGAGTGTCGATAGTGAAAGCTGGCTTTGTGATTGGAAAAATCCTCATGATCGTGCCGAAATGCACCGTGCTTATGAACGCTATGTGATTGAAGAAGCCATTCCTTTTATCAAACACAAAACAGGCTGGTTTGATCCGATGATGACAACGGGTTGCTCTATGGGGGCTTACCACGCCCTTAATTTCTTCTTGCAACATCCAGATGTCTTTAATAAAGTGATTGCCTTGAGTGGAGTCTATGACGCTCGTTTCTTTGTTGGTGATTTTGGTGGAGATGAAGCCATTTACCAAAATTCTCCATCTGATTATATCTGGAACCAAAATGATGGCTGGTTTATCGATCGTTACCGTCAGGCTGAAATTGTTGTTTGTACTGGTTTAGGGGCTTGGGAACAAGACGGGCTTCCATCTTTCTACAAACTGAAAGAAGCCTTTGATCACAAAAATATTCCTGCATGGTTCGCTGAATGGGGACATGATGTAGCCCACGATTGGGAATGGTGGCGCAAACAAATGCCTTATTTCCTAGGCCAAATGTATCTATAAGTAAAAAGGGAGGAGACCTCAATGAATTATATCGTTATTTCACCATATTACCCACAAAACTTCCAACAATTTACCATCGAACTAGCTAATAAAGGGATCACTGTCTTGGGAATTGGTCAAGAGCCATATGAACAGTTAGATGAGCCTTTGCGCAACAGCTTAACAGAATATTTCCGTGTTGAAAATTTGGAAAATCTGGACGAAGTGAAGCGTGCGGTAGCCTTTCTCTTTTATAAACATGGCCCAATCGATCGCATTGAGTCTCATAATGAGTACTGGTTGGAATTGGATGCGGCGCTTCGGGAGCAATTCAATGTCTTCGGGGCTAAGCCAAAAGATTTGAAGAAAACCAAGTTCAAATCCGAAATGAAGAAACTCTTCAAGAAGGCAGGAGTCCCAGTCGTACCTGGTGCTGTAGTTAAAACAGAAAGACATTGATAAGGCCGTGAAGAAGATTGGGTTGCCTTTGATTGCTAAGCCTGACAATGGAGTAGGAGCAGCAGCGACCTTCAAGATCGAAACGCCAGAAGATGTGGATCATTTTAAGGCTGAGTGGGATGGCCACACCGAGTACTTCTTTGAGAAATTCGTCACTTCTAGCGAGATTTGTACCTTTGATGGTCTGGTCGATCGCGATGGCAACATTGTCTTTTCAACGACTTTTGACTATGCTTATACGCCACTCGATTTGATGCTCTACAAGATGGACAACTCTTATTATGTCCTTAAAGAGATAGATCCAAAATTGCGTCAATACGGGGAAGCCATTGTCAAGGCCTTTGGCATGAAGGAACGTTTCTTCCACATTGAGTTCTTCCGCGATGGGGATGACTATATTGCGATCGAGTACAATAATCGCCCTGCAGGTGGCTTTACCATCGATGTCTACAACTACGCTCACTCGATTGATTTGTACCGTGGCTATGCTGCCATCGTAGCAGGAGAACCTTTCCCAGCTTCTGAGTTTGAGCCCCTTTATTGCTTGGCAACTTCTCGTCGTGCCAATGCAGCCTATGTCCTTTCAGAGGATGAAGTTTTGGCTAAATACCATGATCAATTCCGTGTCAAGAAAGACATGCCAGCGGCCTTTGCGGAACTTCAGGGAGATTACCTCTATATGCTTACTACACCTAGTCGTGAAGAATTGGAACAAATGATTCATGACTTTGGTAACGCTCAATCATAAGATGATGACCGGTAGGATAGGATCCTATCGGTTTTTTTATATGATATGCAAAGTCATGAGTGATAAGTTTGTGAAAATATTGTATTTGAATTTTAAAAAAAGCTTATAAAACCATCTTCAAGGAATAAAGTTTGTGAAATCATTTGAGCATTATTTTTTTGACAGTGCTTTTCATTTTTTTGGCTAGAATGAAAGAGAATGAATAAATGCTAAGAAAGGCGAAATGATGGCAACATTAGATAAAAAGTCTCTTATTGGATATGTTCCGTAAAATGGAAGAAATCCGTCGCATGGACTTAAAAATTGCACAGTTAGTAAAAAAAGGGAAAAGTGCCAGGAATGACGCACTTTTTCTGTTGGGGAAAGAAAGCGGCTAACGTTGGGGCGATGTTGGCTTTAAACGATGATGATTTGCTGACATCTAACCACCGTGGTCACGGACAAGCCATTGCTAAAGGAATCGATTTGAATGGCATGATGGCTGAAATCCTTGGTAAGTATACGGGTACTTGTAAAGGGAAGGGTGGCTCCATGCATATCGCTGACCTGGATGCTGGTAACCTTGGTGCGAACGGGATCGTTGGTGGTGGTATGGGAATTGCAGTAGGTGCTGCCCTTACTCAACAAATGAAAAAGACTGGTAAGATTGTCGTCTGCTTCTTTGGCGATGGTGCAACCAATGAAGGTGTCTTCCACGAAGCGGTGAATATGGCTTCTATTTGGAATCTTCCGGTAATTTTCTACTGTATCAATAACGGTTATGGAATCTCTGCTGACATCAAGAAAATGACCAATATCCAGCATATCCACGAACGTAGTGCTGCTTACGGCATTCCTGGAATGTTTATTCCTGATGGAAATAACGTTATCGATGTCTATGAAGGATTCCAAAAAGCTGTTGAACACGTCCGCTCTGGTAAAGGACCTGTCTTGATCGAGAGTGTCACCTATCGTTGGCTTGGTCACTCTTCATCTGACCCTGGTAAATACCGGACTCGTGAAGAAGTAGAAGAGTGGAAGAAGAAAGATCCAATCGAAAAACCTTCGCAAGTATCTCCTTGAAAATGAGATTGCGAGCGCAGAAGAATTGGATCAGATCCAAGAAGAAGTAAAAGAAGCAGTGGAAGCTTCAGTGAAATTTGCGGAAGAAAGCCCATTCCCTCCACTTGAATCAGCTTTCGAAGATATTTACGCAGACTAAGGGGGAGTAGAGAATTATGGAAACTAAATTAATGTCTTTCCGCGATACCATTATCCTTGCTATGTCTGAGGAAATGCGTCGCGACGAAAATGTATTGTTGATGGGGAAGATGTCGGAGTTTTCGGTGGAGACTTCGGAACTTCAGTAGGAATGCTTGAGGAATTTGGTCCAGAACGTGTCCGTGACTGTCCGATTTCTGAGGCTGCGATTTCAGGTGCAGCAGCAGGTGCAGCCATGACCGGACTTCGCCCAATCGTTGATATGACTTTCATGGATTTCTCTGTTATTGCCATGGATGCTATTGTCAACCAAGCTGCTAAAGACTCGCTACATGTTTTGGTGGGAAAGGTCAAGTACCAATGACCATTCGCTGTGCTGCTGGTAACGGAGTTGGATCTGCAGCTCAACACTCCCAATCCTTGGAATCATGGTTTACTCATATTCCTGGTTTTGAAAGTTGTTGCTCCTGGAACTCCAGCGGATATGAAGGGACTTCTCAAGTCATCGATCCGTGATAACAACCCCAGTAATCATTCTTGAATACAAATCAGAATTCAACCAAAAAGGGGAAGTGCCTGTTGATCCGGACTACACGATTCCACTTGGTGTCGGAGAAATCAAACGCGAAGGTACTGATGTCACTGTTGTAACCTACGGGAAAATGCTTCGTCGCGTGATGCAAGTTGCTGAAGAATTGGCAGAAGAAGGCATCTCAGTAGAAGTAGTAGACCCACGGACCTTGGTCCCACTCGATAAAGAGATCATCATTAATTCTGTCAAGAAAACAGGAAAAAGTAGTCCTTGTCAATGATGCCCACAAAACAAGTGGCTATATTGGTGAAATTTCAGCTATTATTTCTGAATCAGAAGCATTTGATTACTTGGATGCACCAATCCGCCGTTGTGCGGGGGAAGATGTGCCAATGCCTTACGCACAAAACCTTGAAAATGCAATGATTCCAACAGTTGAAAGCATCAAAGATGCTATTCGTAAAACATATAACAAAGAATAATACATAACATAAATTATGTAATGTCATTTTAAATTAGAGCGCAGGGCTAAAGTCTGGGTGAAAAAAAGAAAACTTTCCTAGAAACTAAAGTTTCTTCGTCAAAGTTTCCTATTTTCACTTTGACTTTTGACACTTAGTATCTTATAACTGAATCCGGACGGAGGACTGTGAAAAAGATAGATTTCCTTGTGTTCATCGAACACAGCGTCAATCTCCTATTTTTTTCTTTGTCCTCTACGTCCCTTGATATCTTAGTATAGAATAGGAGAGGTCATGGCTGATGATAAGCTAAGAGCGACTCCTGCGGCTAGAAAAATTAGCGGATGATCTTGGGATCAACCTCTATGATGTTTCTGGTTCAGGCGCAAACGGTCGTGTCCACAAAGAAGACGTGAAACCTATAAAGACACAAATGTGGTTCGCATTTCACCACTTGCAAAAACGAATTGCTTTAGAACACAATATTGCTTGGCAAGAGATTCAAGGAACTGGTCATCGTGGTAAGATCATGAAGAAGGACGTCCTTGCTTTCCTTCCTGAAAAATATTGAGAATGAGACCATTAAGTCACCTGCTGAAATCGAGAAGGTGGAGGAAGCTCCAGATAATGTGACACCTTATGGTGAGATCGAGCGGATTCCGATGACACCAATGCGGAAGGTGATCGCTCAACGGATGGTGGAATCTTACTTGACAGCACCAACCTTTACTTTGAACTATGACGTTGATATGTCTCAAATGTTGGCCCTTCGTAAGAAGGTATTTGGATCCAATCATGGAAGCAACTGGTAAGAAAGGTGACTGTAACAGATTTGCTTTCTCTAGCAGTTGTTAAGACCTTGATGAAACACCCATACATCAATGCGTCATTGACAGAAGATGGCAAAACCATCATCACTCATAACTATGTCAACTTAGCGATGGCGGTTGGGATGGACAATGGACTGATGACTCCAGTTGTCTACAATGCGGAAAAAGATGACCTTGTCAGAGTTGGTGGTAGCCTTCAAGGATGTTATCGGACGTACCTTGGATGGTAAAGCTTGCTCCAAGTGAATTGCAAAATTCAACCTTTACCATCAGTAACTTAGGGGATGTTTGGCGTTCAATCATTTGGACCGATTATCAACCAACCAAACTCTGCCATCCTTGGAGTTAGTGCAACGGTTGAAAAACCAGTGGTTGTGAATGGTGAAATTGTCATTCGTCCAATCATGAGCTTGGGCTTGACCATTGACCACCGCGTTGTCGATGGAATGGCTGGTGCCAAATTCATGAAAGACTTGAAAGCCTTGATTGAAGACCCGATTTCAATGTTGGTCTAATCAACGAGAGAGAATAGAAACAAGAAAAAGAGGGAAATAAAAATGGCCTTAGAAGTTATTATGCCAAAAAGCCGGCGTAGATATGACCGAAGGACAAATCGTTCAGTGGAATAAAAAAGTCGGCGAATTTGTAAAAGAAGGAGAAGTTCTCCTTGAAATCATGACAGACAAAGTCAGCATGGAGTTGGAAGCGGAAGAAGACGGTTACTTGATCGCTATCCTAAAAGGGGATGGAGAAACTGTTCCTGTAACAGAAGTAATCGGTTATCTTGGTGAAGAAGGGGAAAACATCCCAACCGCTGGAGCAGCAGCACCAGAAAGCGAGTCCAGCACCAACTGCAGCAAGTGCTTCAAACGATGACAATAAGAGCGATGACGCTTATGATATCGTAGTGATTGGTGGTGGTCCTGCTGGTTACGTATCTGCTATTAAAGCAGCTCAATTAGGTGGTAAGGTTGCTCTTGTTGAGAAATCTGAACTTGGTGGAACATGCTTGAACCGCGGATGTATCCCAACTAAGACTTACCTCCACAACGCTGAAATCATTGAAAATATCGGACATGCAGCAAACCGTGGTATTATCATTGAAAATCCAAGTTTCTCAGTGGATACGGATAAAGCTTTTAGAAACTAAAGATCTAAAGTTGTTAAATACCCTTGTTGGTGGTGTTGCGGGTCTTCTTCGTAGCTACGGAGTGGATGTTCATAAAGGGAATCGGTACTATCACTAAGGATAAGAATGTCTTGGTCAATGGTTCTGAATTGCTTGAAACGAAGAAAATCATCCTTGCTGGTGGGTCCAAAGTCAGCAAGATTAACGTTCCAGGTATGGAATCATCCCTTGTCATGACGAGTGACGACATTCTTGAAATGAACGAAGTACCAGAAAGCCTTGTCATCATCGGTGGCGGGGTTGTCGGGATCGAACTTGGTCAAGCCTTCATGACCTTCGGGTCAAAAGTTACGGTCATCGAAATGATGGACCGCATCGTTCCAGCTATGGATGCGGAAGTATCTAAGAACCTTCGCTTGATCCTTGAACGTAAAGGTATGACCATCTTGACGGATACGAAATTGCAAGAAATCATTGAAGAAGATGGTAAACTCCGTATCAAGGTTGAAGGCAAAGATGATATCATCGCGAATAAAGCCCTTCTCTCAATCGGTCGTGTTCCAGATCTTGAAGGAATCGGTGAAGTCGAGTTTGAATTAGATCGTGGACGGATCAAGGTTAATGAATACATGGAAACGTCTGTTCCAGGTATCTATGCGCCAGGTGACATCAACGGTACTAAGATGTTGGCCCACGCTGCCTTCCGTATGGGTGAGGTTGCGGCCGAAAATGCCCTTAAGGGAAATCATGCTGTTGCCAAATTGAACTTGACTCCTGCAGCCATCTACACACTTCCAGAAGTAGCAGCAGTTGGTTTGACTGAAGAACAAGCTCGTGAGAAATACGATGTTCAAATCGGTAAATTTAACTTTGCGGCGAACGGACGTGCGATTGCATCAGATGCAGCTCAAGGTTTTGTTAAGGTTATTGCAGACAAGAAATACGGTGAAGTTCTTGGGGTTCACATCATTGGTCCAGCAGCAGCTGAATTGATCAACGAAGCTTCCACTATCATTGAGATGGAAATCACTGTAGAAGAAATGCTCAAGACCATTCATGGTCACCCAACCTTCTCAGAAGTAATGTACGAAGCCTTTGCGGATGTACTTGGCTTGGCTGTTCATTCACCTAAGAAGAAATAATATTTGAAATGATAGAATGGCTGGACAGCAAATGCTGGACCAGTCTCTATCGTATATAAAGGAATCTTATGAAATACATTATTAATTATTCAAATGATACTGCTTTTAATATTGCTTTAGAAGAGTATGCTTTTAAGCACCTGTTAGATGAAGATCAAATCTTCCTTCTTTGGATTAATAAACCTTCGATTATCGTTGGTCGTCACCAAATACCATCGAAGAAATCAACCGTGACTATGTTCGGGAGCATGGGATTGAAGTGGTTCGTCGGATCAGTGGTGGTGGGGCTGTTTACCATGATTTGAACAACCTCAACTACACCATTATTTCAAAAGAAGATGAAAACAAGGCCTTTGACTTCAAGAGCTTCTCAACTCCTGTGATCAACACCTTGGCTCAGCTTGGAGTGAAGGCTGAATTCACGGGTCGTAACGACTTAGAGATTGATGGCAAGAAATTCTGTGGAAATGCTCAAGCTTATATTAATGGTCGGATCATGCACCATGGTTGCCTTCTCTTTGACGTTGATTTGTCAGTCCTTGCCAATGCTCTCAAGGTATCTAAAGACAAGTTTGAGTCCAAAGGGGTTAAATCAGTCCGTGCTCGCGTGACCAATATCATCGATGAATTGCCAGAAAAAATCACGGTTGAAGAGTTCCGTGACCTACTTTTGGACTACATGAAGAAAGAATATCCTGAGATGACGGAATATGTCTTCTCGGATGAAGAATTGGCTGAAATCAACCGGATCAAGGAAACCAAGTTTGGTACCTGGGATTGGAACTATGGAAAGTCTCCTGAATACAATGTCCGTCGTGGCACTAAATTCCCTAGCGGTAAGGTTGAAATCTTCGCCAATGTCATTGAATCCAAAATCCAAGATATCAAGATTTACGGTGACTTCTTTGGTATCGAAGATGTTGCAGCAGTAGAAGATGTTCTTCGTGGCGTTAAATACGAACGTGAAGACGTCCTCAAAGCCCTTCAAACCATTAATCTAGGTCGTTATTTTGCAGGTATCACTGCAGAGAAATTGCTGAAGCAGTGGTGGAATAAAGTAAAAGATATCCATTTAACATGGATATCTTTTATCTTAAACTTGATATTTAAATACCATGAGTGTACAATATAGAAGAAATTTGAACACAAAAGGGGATTATATTCGATGATGAAAATTCCAGTTGAAAATCTTGGTCTATTTGAACAGTTAGATCGTACAGTAGTGGCTTTTTTTAGCAAACAACAACCTTCCAGCCCTTATGATTTGAATGTCAGTATTACACAAGGACACCTTGACCAGAAAAAGCAAGTGCTCGAACCATTAGGCTATCAAGCTGTCCAACTACCATTAGGAATGGCTTTAGATAATATCATCCAGCAACCTCATTATCAAAATTTAATCATTGGTGGACTTGCTCCCGACGAAATTATAGTCAGCAAAGAAGAATTAATGCCTTTGAAAGATATTGTGGATAGTTTTTGTATTATGTACGCTGCAGCGAATAACAGACTGGAAAAATAGTAAAAGCTTATGAATTAATGAAAGATAAGACGGTTTTATTTTTATTGGTAAACTATTTACAGATTTTTCCAAAAGCCGGTGATGAAATTGCTTATTTAGGAATTGATCGAATAGCAAGTGATGAACACCATATGAAGCAGTTAAGTGCTTTTTAACGGAAGAGAGTGCAGAAAAGTATAATGGTGAAAAAAAGACCGGTCACCCCTGCAAACCTGGCTTATCTAAAAATCATTTCTGGGGAAAACCAGTCATTATTGAGCCACACCGTAATTATTGGATTGAATTTTTTTATAGAAAAGAATAAAAGAGCGTAGATTCCATATAAAAATCTACGCTCTTTTTGAACTCTAAATAATATTACATAATTTTGGTTATGTAATATCACAAACTATTCAAGGCATTTTTTTCTGTTCATCATTGACAATATGCGTATACAAGTCGGTAACTTGTGTGCTGGCATGTCCCAGCTGGTGGCTGACCAAAACCTGTGATTTGGTTGCATCATAGAGACGTGTTGCTAATGTATGGCGTAGTTTATGGGGCGTCACTCGGACTTTGAAGTCTTCAGAATACTTGGCGACCATCTTTTTCAACGCTAGAAGCATCAATCCGGTTTGGAACACCTCGATACAAGGTTAAGAATAGAGCTGTATCAGTCTTTTTCTGTCTTGTAACGTTTGTCTCGAATAGCGAGATATTGTTCTAGATAAGGCTTTAGCAAAAGGTAGCAACATTGACTGAGTCTCGTTTTTCCACCTTTTTCGAGTGACGTCAATGACCATCATCTTAAGATTGAGGTCACGAAGGTCCAAGTTGACTGCCTCAGAGAACGGACACCAGAGGCAAGAAGGAGTGCTATAATGGCTAAATCTCGCTCTTTATTCTTATTAAAGGAGGATAAGGCGCGATTTGAGAGTGTTTGAGGATACTCCCGGTCGATATAGTTAAGAAAGCCTTCTGTTTCATCCCCTAAAAATAGTTTTTGCTTGATATTTTCAGCCCGTGCCGCCAAGGTTTCTTTCTTTTTCTTAGTAGCAACCTTCTTCATGACATTGCGGTAGAAATAAGGTTCTCCTTGCTCATTTTCAACTTCCTCAGTCAAATACTTATAAAGACTAGATAATGCAGAAAGGGTACGGTTAATCGTTGTTTGGGAAACCCCGTTTTTCGTTGTATTGGCATTGAGCAGAGGGCGTTCACGTAAGTAAAGAATAAAGGATTCCATGTCTTTCTTGGTCATGTGCTCCAGAACGTCTAAAGGGATCTCGGCCATGGTGTCAGCATCCGATATACCAGATTCCAAAACCCAGGTGAAAAATCGATCGTATTCCTTTAAGTATTCGTACAAGGTCGTAAAACTGTATGGAACGGCCAGTTTTGATTGGTAATATTCCAATACGTACCAAGGCATGACTTGTTTGAGTTTATCAATCCGTTCTAATAAGATCTCGCGTTTCATGTTTTTCTCCAAATCTTTCTATACTAGTAGTATAGCATAGCCAGATATATTTTTCAAGAAAATTATAGTTTTTCGGAAAGATGTTATAGGGGTTATATAGGACTGTTTTAGTTTTTCTTTCTATACTGTATACCTTAGTGATGTAACTAAAAAATTTTTCACTAAAAATTGAAAAATGTACTTTATTTAAGTGAAAACTAAATTTTTTTAGAAATCACAACTTTCACTAAAAATGTACTTTATTTAAGTGAAAACTGAAAAATTATTTCATTTGTACATTCCGTAAAAAAATAGATTTGATGCATCAAATAAACTTCGTTTATGTATCTCCTCTAAAAATGTCGTTATCTCAACTCTCTGCATCTTAAAAAGCCAGTCATGATAGGTTTTAAAAATGTACTTTATTCCCTTGAAAAACTAAATCTTTCGCATACTAAAAATTCTGTACATTACCTCCTTGAAAAACTAAAAAAATACATTTTTTTAAAAATAATGTACATTATAAAAATCTATGATAAAAAAACAAGTTCAAATTTGAACCTGTTTTTTTAAATTTTCCTATAAGGAACAAAATGTTCTCTTTTTCGTCTACGCCCTTTACAAAAACATACATGGCTCAATAGATCGTTTTACATTTGCAATCTTATCTACGATAGCCATTCTATAACGATGCTCTGGATTATTCTTACAAATCCACCAAAAATCTTAATTGCGTATTATTGGGGATTCTTTTCTGGATCTCCTAGAATAAGATTGTTAAGATAGTCCCACTCGTTCATCAAATCTTCAAAAGAGATATTATCTTGTCTTTCTTTTTAATTCTGCAAAAAATGGACACATTTCTTTAAGATCTTTTGTCTCGGAACTTAAATACTTATTTAATACAATGCTGAAGCGCTCATGAAATTCGAAGTTACATTCTTTACAGCGCCATAAATAAAACCTTTTTTCAGTTTATAATGGAACAAAACTATCTATAGAGACTTTATTATTTGGTGCCCACAATTTTGCTAGTTCAGGGTACAAATAATCAAATGTATTATACCCCTTCAGAGGCTTATCGTTGTTACAGTAAGGACAACACTGAGAAACTTCTCTTCGAATAGTGAACAAGCTTTTAATAGTTTCAATAAGAAAAAGTTTGTGAGTGAACAGGATTTAAAAGCAAAAAAATAAGAGCCGATGGGCTCTTATAATTATCTCTATAACTTGTAATTTTTTTATTTACTTAAAAACTTTTCTTTGCCAACTTTTCTCATTACATTTTGGACATTTCATATATCTTGTAGTTCCAAAGTGCATTGCAAAAATATACTTTTACTGTATTTTTGGCACATATTTATTATGGCATTTTTGACATTCATAATAACCTGTTTCTGTTTCTATTTTTTTAATGCAAATGAAACACCTATTATTAAAAGAACGAATGCTAATATAAACAACAATATTCTTGCTATATTATTCTCTATTAAAAAAATGATGTAACAAAAAAATTAGTGTTAAAAAAGATATTGTTGAGCCAAAACCAATAACATTTTTCATACATCATTAGTTTTTTTTATTTTGCATTTCTTCCTTTTTTTGCCATTTCTAACAAATTTTTTTTCTGCTATCTCATTATAATTATTCATATCAATCATCTCCCCACTTAATAATTCATTTACACTTATTTTAAGTTCATTACATAAATCTAGCATAATTGATGAATCAGGCATTGCTTTTCCATTTTCCCATTTAGATATAGCCCTATCTGTAATATTTAACTTTTTCTGCAAGTTGCATTTGAGTCAAATTATTCTTTTTCCTACTTTCAGCTATAAATTTTCCAATTTTAATCTGATCCATAACTTTTACCTCCTTCAATTTAAGTGTAAATTATTATTATTAAAAAAAGTACACATACCATTGGTTGAGTGGGATATTTTTTTATATCAACTAATGGTTGAATAAGTGTAAATTGTCTTTATAATAGTGATACAACTAAGCCAACAATTAAGCAGACAATTAGTCCAATAATTTCTCCAATAATTGAGCCTTTTATATGAAACCAATAGTTATGATATTCTTGTATCATATCTTCCGTACCTTCTATTATAAATTGTTTACTATGGCAAAACCATAAAGATAAATATAATTATTTTTTTCATGATTTATTAATAATACTGACCCTTAGGATACAGTATACTCCTTTCTAGGAAGAATTCTTATTATCCCTATCTTTATTATAGGCCTACAGCAATTTATATTCAATTATTTATATATGAAGGTAATTTCAGAATTTGAACTTTAAATTTTTTTATTATACATTGATTATCATTGAAAAATAATGTACAAATTAATTTCTCAGATTAGAGGATATTATGTACTAGAAAAACATACAAAAATACCACTCCAGAATAATGTACAAAACAAAAAAATAAAGTACACTCCTTAAAGAATGTACTTTATGCTTCTAATTCAGTTGTATCAATGGTTTAGCTCTAATTTAGTCAATTGTACATAAACTTTTAGTTTTTATAGGACTGTTTTTAGTTTTACTGTATACCTTTTTTAACAAAACAATCAGCAAATCTCACGGATCTACTGATTGTTTTTCTTCTGTATCTTATTTTTCTACATATCGAAAGTGGAATCTTGCTACCACAGAGCCAATTATAGACTCGGTCATTGACTTGAACATTCATAGCTTCATGGGCATATTCTGGCATGATTAAATGCTCTTTTGGACATTCTAATCGATTATAAATGGCAAACTGCGTTTCTGGATAACAAACATCATCATCTAGTCCTGTAATCATGTGAACTTGTCCTTTGATACGATGGGCAAAGTTTTTTACATCAATATAGGCCAATGTCTGCATCAAACGATCTTCGGTTTCGTGGAATGGATCATGGAACTTGAAATAACGGAAAAGCTCGTCATAGGCCTCACTGGTGTTCCCGATCTCTAATACTCGTCTGAAGTCTGATAAGAATGGATAAATGGCTACCGTTCGTTGTATACGAGGATTCAATCCAGCAGCAACCAGGGCCAAGGCACCACCTTGTGAGGCTCCATAGCTGGCAAGTTTGCTGTCATCTACTTGAGGGAGGCTGGCTACAATTTCAATTAACTGGTAAAGATCTAAGTAGACATCCTTATAAAAGAGCTCATCCGGACCTTCCACGGCTCCGCGGATAATCTGTCCTTTTACCGTATTACCAAGTGGTGATCGATTTCCGTCTGTTGAAAAACCTGACTGGCCTCTCACGTCCATAGACACAACACCATAGCCGGCTACTGTATAAGCCAGCATATCAGCCCAATCCCAACAACGTCCCATATAGCCATGAAAATGGAAAATCACTGGAACCTTTTGATCCGTTTTTGGAAGGATCATTCTTGAATAAACAAGCCCATCTCGTGTTCCTTTAAAGGTTAATTCATAACATCGAACATTTGGAATGCTGAAATCTCGTTCTTCGAGCTTGTATTCAGGCAGTTCAGTCATCTTTGCTAGGGCTTGATCCCAAAAAGCATCAAAATCTGCGGGAACCTCATCCCGTCCCTTGTAATCTTTCATTGTTTCTAATAATTTGGGATCTTTCATAAAATTCTCCTTAAGTATGTGTAATCGCTACCAAAAATGTACCATATTAATTTAATGATTGCAAGAGACAAATAAAAAATTACATAACCGAAATTATGTAATTTACTTATAGATTCAAAAAAATAGACTTAATTGTTTCACTAGATCTGGATTAGTGGGTAAAGCTGAATGATGAGCCTTTACGACCGTTTTAAATTTCACTTCTGTATAGGCTTTGATTGTCAAAAAAATAGATTGTGCTGCTTGTGCACTAGAAAGGGGGACGATCCCGTCTGATTTTCCAGCAAAGCTACCGACAAAGTTAAGGACCTCTACTTCTTTATCTAATCGATGCTTCCATTTTTGAAAATCGTCATACATCTCTTGATTGAATCGGTATGGACTTCCAATAATAGCGAGCTTGCTTACGGTCAGCTTTTTCTTTTCTAAAAAGCCGCTTTCCAGTAAACCAGTCAAAACTAGTCCACCATTGGAGTGCCCGACTGCCTTGAACTCTGTAAAATAATAGTGATCAAGGAGGTAGGTGATGGCGATCTTAAGGGATTCGATTTGCTGCTTGATATTGCTGTAGCCATCTCGATTGTTCTCGAAGCCAATCACAATCATCGGATTCGGCTCTTTCGTATTTAGTCTTCCCTCCATCTCTATAGAATCATCTTTATTGACTTTTATTTTTAAAGAGACTCTGTTTTTTTCTAGAAAAGCGATGGAGCATGCGGATGGTTCCGTTGAATCGCTGGATACTGGCTGAACTCCCAGGTACAAAGATGATTGGTCTGATCGGTGGTTTCTTTGACCCTTTAGGAAATTCAAAGGGCTTTCTGTGCGAAGAAAACAGTCTTACAAAGAAACGAATGACTTGTTGAAATAGTTTTTTTAACATCTTTCCTCTAGTAGTAGTTTCTAAAAGAACCCAGAACAGTGTGTTCCAGGCCCTCTTAGAAACGATTATTTCCGTTTTTTCTTATTTTTGCGCATTTGTTTGGCCATCTTGTTCATCGCCCGTTTCATCATAAATTCACCGGCTTTTCCTTTGAGACCACCACCAAACATTTGGCTCATATCAGGCATTCCAGCGCCTCCGCCAAGAGCTGACAAGTCAGGCATGCCACCTTGTCCCATCATCCCTTCAAGAGCAGACATATCAGGCATTCCACCAGGCATATTCTTCGGCATATTATTTGGATTGAGCCCCATTTGTTTCATCATCTTGTTCATATCGCCAGAGAGGACACCTTGCATCATCTGTTTGGCTTGGTTAAAGTCCTTGATGAATTTATTGACTTCGACAAAGCTATTTCCTGAACCAGCAGCAATCCGACGACGACGGCTTGGATTTAACAAATCTGGATTTTCCCGTTCAGCTGGTGTCATGGATGATACGATCGCACGTTTGCGAGCAATTTCTCGTTCATCGACCTTGAGGTTCTTCATGGCAGGATTATTAGCCATACCTGGAAGCATCTTGAGCAGGTCTTCCATTGGTCCCATGTTTTGAACTTGGTCTAACTGATCGATGAAATCGTTGAAATCAAAGGTGTTTTCCCGCATCTTCTCAGCGAGTTCAAGGGAGCGTTTCTCATCGTATTCTTGAGAAGCCTTCTCGATCAGCGTCAGCATATCCCCCATACCGAGGATCCGACCAGACATACGGTCTGGGTGGAAGGTTTCGATATCGGTGATTTTTTCACCAGTACCAGTGAATTTGATTGGTTTTCCAGTAATCTGACGGACAGAAAGGGCTGCACCACCACGGGTATCCCCATCAATCTTGGTCAAGATCACCCCGGTTACTTCGAGTTGTTCGTTAAACTCACGCGCCACATTGGCCGCTTCTTGACCAATCATGGCATCGACAACCAAGAGGATTTCATTTGGCTCGGCAAGGGCTTTGACATCACGCAACTCGCCCATGAGTTTTTCATCGATTTGCAGACGACCAGCCGTATCGATCAAGACATAGTCATTGTGGTTGGCTCTCGCCTGCTCCAAACCTTGGCGAACGATCTCTACTGCAGGGACTTCTGTACCAAGTGAGAAGACAGGGACATTGATCTGTTGACCAAGAGTCTTCAACTGGTCGATGGCTGCTGGACGATAGATGTCGGCCGCAATCATCAAAGGACGTGCATTCTCTTCCTTGACCAATTTGTTGGCCAATTTACCCGCAAAGGTTGTTTTACCAGCCCCTTGAAGACCGACCATCATGATAATGGTTGGAATCTTTGGAGATTTGATAATTTCTGCTGTTTCTGAACCCAAAATCGCTGTCAATTCTTCATCAACAATCTTCACGATTTGTTGGGCAGGGTTCAAGGTTTCGATGACTTCATGACCTACAGCCCGTTCGCGGACCCGTTTGATGAAGTCTTTACAACAGGAAGGGCAACGTCGGCCTCTAAGAGGGCTAGACGAATCTCTTTGGTTGCCTCTTGGACATCCGCTTCAGAGATTTTCCCTTTCTTACGAAGATTTTTAAAGACGTTTTGTAAACGTTCGGTTAAACTTTCAAATGCCATTATTTTCTCCTATTTTTTCAATTCAGTGGAAATCGTCCGAAATGTTGCAAACATTCTAGTTCTTCGGGTGTGACTTCTTTCATGATTTCATTTGGATATCCCCAACAGCTAAAACCTATTTGCATAGCTTTGGAGATATCATTGGGCGAGATAATCTGTAGTCGAGTAGGAAATACTTCCTCTGCGACTAATAGTTTGCAAGGTATTCCTTGATAAATGACGAGACTGCCCATAATCACTCCCGATTGTCAATGCTTGATAAAATTTCAACCTGCTCTTGTAGAAAAGTATCTTCCGGATAGCGTTCTAAAATCTGATCAAAAATCTGGCTGCGTACAATGTAATCGGAATACATATGGAGTTTCATTTCGTAATCTTCCAAAATCTTTTCTGTACGTTTAATATTGTCATAGACCGCTTGACGGCTCACTCCAAACTCTTCTGCAATCTCAGCCAAGCTGTAGTCATCTGCGTAGTAGAGCTCGATGTAGTTCATCTGCTTGTCCGTCAAGAGCGCTGCATAAAACTCAAAGAGCGCATTCATTCGGTTGGTTTTCTCAATTTCCATACCTTTCATTATATCAAAAAAGCCCGCTAAAGACTAGCGGGACTTGATGCTTTTTGAGCTTGAAATAAGAGGATTCATCATTAAAGTTTCAGTGCCAACATATTGACCGTCATCCCTGCTGCAGTTCCCATCAAGAAGATGGTATCTCCTTCCTTCACATAGCCATGATCCAGTGCATAGGCTAGGCCGAAAGGCACGGCTACCGAAACCATATTTCCATAATCACTGACAATATTGAGGTACTTGTCTTTGCCAACGCCCAATTTGTCCATGACAAGTGGTAAGGCACGGCTTGCTTGGTGAGGAATAATATAGTCTACAGCATCTTTAGAAATGCCTGATTTCTCTTGGAATTCTTGGAACATTTCTGGAATAACACGGGCAGAAAGCAAAAGAATCTTCTTCCCTTTCATATCAAACATGAAATCAGTCTTGGTTGCTTCAGAGTACAATTTCGGATGATAAGCTGTCAAACCACCACGAATTTCAGTATCATGGGCTCCCTCAGACCAGGTACGTTGCATACTGGCAATGATTCCTTTATCTTCCTTTGTTGCTTCAAAAATAAAGGCTGCAGCTCCATCACTAAACAACTCAAAGCTTTCTTTTTGTTTGGGATTAAGCCCTAGGCTTCCTACTTCACTAGATACAATCAGAACCCGACAGTATTCTCCACCTTCAATCAGATAAGAAACAGTGCTTAAAGCTGATACAAAACTGGTACAGGTGGTGTTGATATCCATAGCAGGAATCGTCAGTCCCTTGGCCACGCGCTCATGGATCAAAGCAGCTGTACAAGGAATGGGCTGAACTCCAACCGCACTAGCCGAAACCAGGCAGTCGATGTCTGCCATTTCAAGCCCCGCATGGTTTAAGCCGCTTCAATCGCACGCGCTGCAAGATCAATCTGTGTTTCTTCTCCTTCTTTCACGCGGTAACGAGTCTGGTCTTTGAAAGTTACGGTATGAGCTGGAAGCGCTGTTCCATAGCCTTTAATTTGCAAATGTCTTTTTACAGTAGTCATAGGATTCTCCTTTTATTGAAGTCGTTGAACACGTTTTAATTTACGTGTTGGGTCCCATTGGTAATCGATAAATTGAATACTTGGGAGAATGAATTGTTTTTGCTGAGCTAAGAGTTCAAATTGAGCAAAGATCGCTTGCTCCATAGACTCTGTCCGGTGACTCAAGGCAATGGTAATGGATCCATCTGCCAACTGAGTTACTTGATAGTCCTGAATATTTTCGACAAAGAGAATGCACCGTCGAATAAAATCCGGATAGATCATCTGGCTACTGCCATCTTCTTTTTTGAAATAGAAGATATCGTCCGATCGTCCTTCGATCTTTGCGATTCGAGTAAAGACGGAACCACAAGGGCAAGGAGACTTTTCTTCCACCAAAATATCATTGAGGCGGTAGCGATAGATGGGTTGACTGGTTCGTTTGAAATCCGTAATAATAGGATAAAAGCGGCTATCATCTAGATACTCTTTTTCGACAGACAAAATATCTTCGTTGAGATGTAGATTGCCCTCTGAACAGGTACAAGCTATAAATCCCTCTGTCGCTTGGTAAACCTGATCAACATTGTCTAGTTGAAGGCCTTGGCGATGGTCTGTGCATCTCGATCTTCTAGGATCTCTGCGACAGAAACAACCTTGACAGGTTGGATCGCAAGTTGCTGATTGCTGACATAGTTAGCCAACTCAATCAAGGTTGAAGCTGGTGCGACCACAATGGTTGGTTGATAGTCTTTGAGACGCTCTAAATGCTCCTTGCTATCCTTGAAAATATCAAAATATTCCAAGCGAATCAGGCCTGAATTAATGGTTTGATAGAGTTCATTGTCCGCTCGTAAGAAAAAGGCAATGCGATGACCAAACAGTTTTCCTTTCGGTAGCATCTTGGCTAGAATCGCTGCAGCCCACATACTTCTCTCTTTTTCTGTGGTGACAAAGACTCCTCGGTGGCCGGAAGTTCCAGAAGATAAGCCTACTGCTACTTCTCCATTCATCTCAGTAAAATCTCGCGTCTGTTCTCCGCGAATCGCCATCTCTAAAGCCTGATCACGATCCACCCCTAGAGTATTGAGCTCATTGAAATGTGTCATCATGAAGGTTTTATCCATCGTTCCAAAGGATTCGGGAGAATGGGTTTGAAAATAGGGGGACTGAGAAGTGATAAAAGCATGGTAGCGTGCCAATTGCTTATCTTGGTATCGCTTCAAGGCCTCTTTTGAACGGAATCGGTGACACCATCTGGTTTCAATAAAGGTTTTCAGAAAGACTGTTTTTTTCATTTAAAATCCTTTCAATCCGATCTTGCGGGTCGTGGCTGACCACAACTTGAATGCCATCTTGCAAGAGTGTTTCCAGCAAATCAGCTCCTTTAAGATAAGCCTTCTTATCATCTTGAACCAAGGAAGGAATGAGACGCATTTGTCCTGTGTAAGGCAAGAGATCCACTCCCCAAGAAAGATCTGCTCCGATGAAGAGTTTGAGCTCATCCAGATAAAGACAGCCTTGCCCTCTCGCATGTCCATCGATGGACGAAACAAGAATTCTCCCATCTCCAAAAAGATCCGCAGTCGGGCGATAGGGGAAAGCAGGATGCCTTTGATCTGCTTTGAGACAAGTTACCCGATCTTTGAAATCAGCTGGCAAAAACTCTTTAAAAATCAGATCTTTGAATTTCGGATTCTGGTAGACTTCATAGACTTCCTGGGTAACAAAGAAATGAGCATTTGGAAAAAGGGCTGCTCCGCCGAGATGGTCCGGATGCAAATGCGAAAGAATCACATAAGTAATTTCTGCAGGATCAATCCCCCGCTCTTGCAATAAATAATCGATCTGGTCTTCTTTTTTCATCTGCATTGGGGTGGCTAGACGGTACCAGAAATACCGAGCTCTTTTCTTAATCTCGTAGTGATAGCCAGTATCGTACAAAATATAGCCTTTTTCACGGTGGTGAATCAAAAAGACACCTGCTGGAAATTGCATTTTTTCATTCGGAATCCCTTTGAATAAGAGACCAGAATGACTGCTACAATAGCCTGCTGGAAAATAATCAATGCGCTTGATCATGTTGGACATAGTTGTCAATCCCTTCTTCAATGGTCATTTTTGGGATAGTAGCCAAGTTCGGTTTGAGCCTTTTGGAATATCGAGGGTTTGGCTATATCGAAGGAGATAATAGGTATAGCGAGTCAATGGGGGTTCAGCTTTCAGATGAAAGAATCGATACACTCCTTCAAGGCTATAAGCCGCACCTGCTACTAGACCTGCTGGAAGTTTCCGATAGCGAATCGGCTCTCCCAATCCCTTTAGTGTGGTTTCGATCAAATACTTAAAGGTCTTTGGTTCCCCATTTGTAATATTATAAACTTGTCCGTGGGCTTCTTTTGGCTTCCAGAGCCAAGCGAATGGCTAGGGCAACATTTTCCACACAGGTCATATCCATGAGCTGCTCTCCTCCTCGAATCAAAGGAATTCCAATTTTTCGACTGAGGCGTAAGACACGAGGCAAAATGCTGGTATCCCCCACACCAAATAATCCTCTAGGTCGCAAGATGATACTTGGCACATCTGAATAGTCAGAAAAAAGTTTTTCAGACGCCAATTTGCTTCGGATGTAATTGTTGAGGTGATTTTCTTTGGGAGCATCGCTTTCCTTGATGTTTAATTGGTCTTTTCCAGCTGCGTAAATACTGGGAGAAGATACGTAAACCAAGCGTTTTACTGCATATTCACGGCACAAGTCAAGGACATTTTTAGTGCCAACTACATTAGCCTGATAGAAGGCCTTCCAAGGTCCCCAGGCAGTGGATAAAGCTCCAGCGTGAACCACAGCATCAACAGACTGAAAGGCTTGTCTTAATTCCTCAATAGTGCTCAAATCCCCTTTAATAAATTGAACGCGCTCAACTTCCAGAGCCTTCCCAATTTTTTCGTTTCGGCCAAAGGCTACAATGGAATAATCGTGAGCCAACAACTCATCGATCACATATTTTCCAAGGAAGCCAGTCGCACCTGTTACAAGTATTTTCATAGTTTCCCATCCGTTCCACGTCTTAATAATCGTTGAATCTCAAACTCCAAGGTATCCAACGGCTTGTAGGTTTTTGAAAGTTTGTTTAGTCTTTCTAACTTTTCCCAAGATTCTTTTTTTAATAGGGCATTGAAACCTGCTTGAATCTCTTCGGTGCGATTGCGATGAGCCTGAAAGGCAATTCCTGCTTCTACTCCTCGAATCGCATAGTCAAATTGGTCATAATCATGTGGCAAGATCAAGGCTGGTTTCTTAAATTCGATACACTGATAAAAGATTCCAGCTCCTCCATGGTGAATAACATAGTCCATCTGTGGAATGTATTCCTTGTAGGGCAGATAAGAGACGACCGTCACATTTGGTGCTACTTCTTCTTCAGAGAATTCCTTTGCCCCATCTCCTAGAGTGACAAAAAAGTGACATTCTGGATGCTCTTTGGCCAACTGCTTAGTTTGCTCTAGCAAGTTCTCTTTTGCCCAAGGCAACTGGGTTCCACAAGTCACGAGGACCTTCGTCTTGTCCTCGTAAGGACTGAGATCTACTGGATAATCTTCAGCTTTCTCAAGAGAGGTTCCTAAAGGGCCCATCCAAGCATATTGATGAGGGAAATGTGTCTTCAACTCTAGCTCCATCATCCCAATTCCAAAGATGGCATAAGGAGAGTAGATGGTCTCCACTCCATTTTGATTGTACAACTTGAAATTGTAACGTTTTAAGCGTTTGCGTAAGAGGAAAGCGCCGCAGTATTTCCCAATACGCGTCAGTTTACGACATAGTGCTTGGATCTTCTCTTCCTTCTTCGTGCGCGCGATTCCCATCCCTCCGAAGAAGCAAGGAGGACCATAAGGAGTTTCGATTGCAAATTGGGTTGCCATGGTGGTGATCCAAGGGATTTCTAACTCTTCTGCTACAAAACCAGCTGATAGAGTGATAAAATCAGCAATGACAATATCCGGACGATTGACGCGCCACTCCTCTAGCAATTGATCCGATACATGATTAATCAAATCAAGACTCTTGGACAATTGCCGATAAGCTGAAAAGAGATTGAGTTTCTTATCGTTATTCGCCGCACGTTCAAATTCTTCTACTTTGTCCTCTAGAATTGGAACGACCGTGAAGCCGAGACTTTCTGCAACGGCCTTTTTCTGAGGTCCTGTGAAAACCCGAATCTCCATCGAAGGATCATCTAACAAGGGTTTAACGAGATTTAAAGTTGGGTACAGATGCCCACTCAAAGGAACAGCTACCACATCGATTTTAATTTTTTTCATTTTTTTCCTACCTTATATCTCTTATTAAGCTTTAAAAACCTGCTTCTATCTATTAATTCGTAAAAAAATCAAAAAAATTGAAGAAAAAAATAAAAATTTTTTTAAAAATTTTTTTAAAAATTTTTCAATGTTGCCTTTACTATCACTATTTAGAAAGAATGACTTCAACCTAAAAAAGCTCCCAAATGCCAAAGAGAGTGAGTCTCTCAAACATTTGAAGAGTTTTCTATTTTTACGATTTGCGAGCTTAGTTATTTTCCAAATAAAATTCGAACCGCTCGCCGACATACTGACTTTTTACATACTCAAAAGCCGTCCCATCTTCAAAATAGGAAACCTGTGTCAGACCTAAAATAGCTTGTCCTTTTGAAATCTGTAAATAGTCCGCAATCTTATCTTTGGCCAATCGCGCATAGATGGTCTGGTGCGACTTTCCAATCTTATAGCCATGACGCTCCAAGGTTTGGAAGAAATGGCTGGTAACCTCTTCGCGATTGAAATTCTTAATAAATTTCTGTGGAATAGAGGCCACTTCATAAACAACAGGGATCCCATCAGCATACCGGACCCGCTCCATCCGAATGATGGTCTCTGTCTTATCGATGCCCAATTTGTCCACTTCTTGGAGGCTAGGAATGGTTTTCCGATAAGAAATCACTTGGCTAGAAGGTTCCTTGCCTTGCGATTTCATAATTTCTGTAAAACTGGTTGTGCCCCGCATTTTTTCTTGGACGCGCGTGCTGGTGATAAAGGTACCACTTCCTACTCGTCTTTCAAGCACTCCTTCTTCAACCAGAAGGGTAATAGCCTGCCTCAGCGTCATCCGACTCACCTGAAATTTCTCAGCCAGATCGCGTTCGCTGGGAAGACGCTCCCCGATTTTCCATATTTTTTGATCAATCTCAGACTTAATCTGATCATGAATTTGAATGTAAGCTGGAATCATAACTTTGCTCTTTCTCTGTGTTATCTCTATTGTAGCGTAAAATTCCTAATTCTTCAATCAGAGATTGGTAAAGACAAGGCTTTTGTGTTAGAATAGAGAAAAGTAAATTTCTTTAAGAAGGGGATAAGATGACAAACCTATCAACTGATTTGCATGATGTTGAAAAGATCATCGTGCTTGACTACGGTAGCCAATACAATCAGCTTATTTCACGTCGAATTCGTGAAATTGGTGTCTTCTCAGAGTTGAAGAGCCATAAGATTTCTGCTGATGAAGTTCGTGCAATCAATCCAGTTGGGATCGTTCTTTCAGGCGGACCAAACTCTGTATACGAGGAAGGTTCTTTTGATATTGATCCTGAAATTTTCGAACTCGGTATTCCAATCCTTGGTATCTGTTACGGGATGCAATTATTGACCCATAAATTGGGTGGGAAAGTCGTTCCTGCAGGTGATGCTGGTAACCGCGAATATGGTCAATCTGAACTGACTTTGACAGAATCTTCTGCTCTTTTTGCCGGCACACCAGACAAACAATTGGTCTTGATGAGCCATGGAGATGCTGTTACAGAAATTCCGGCTGACTTTATCCGCACTGGTACTTCCGCTGACTGTCCATTTGCATCGATTGAAAATCCAGACAAGAAAATCTACGGAATCCAATTCCACCCTGAGGTTCGTCACTCTGTTCACGGTTATGACATCTTGCGTAACTTTGCCTTGAACATCTGTGGGGCTAAAGGTGACTGGACCATGGACAACTTCATTGACATGCAGATCAAAAAAATCCGTGAAACTGTCGGAGACAAACGTGTCCTTCTTGGTCTTTCAGGTGGTGTTGACTCTTCTGTTGTTGGGGTTCTCCTTCAAAAAGCCATCGGCGATCAATTGATCTGTATCTTTGTAGACCATGGTCTTCTTCGTAAAGGCGAAGCCGATCAAGTTATGGATATGCTTGGTGGCAAGTTTGGTTTGAACATTGTTAAAGCAGATGCTGCAAAACGTTTCCTTGATAAGTTAGCTGGTGTATCTGATCCTGAGAAAAACGGAAGATCATCGGTAATGAATTTGTTTATGTCTTTGATGATGAAGCAAGTAAACTCAAAGATGTGAAATTCTTGGCACAAGGAACTCTCTACACTGACGTGATCGAGTCTGGTACGGATACTGCTCAAACCATCAAGTCTCACCACAACGTTGGTGGACTTCCAGAAGATATGCAGTTTGAACTGATCGAGCCACTGAACACTCTTTATAAAGATGAAGTTCGTGCGCTTGGTACAGAGCTTGGCATGCCAGACCACATCGTATGGCGTCAACCATTCCCAGGACCAGGTCTTGCCATCCGTGTTATGGGTGAAATCACTGAAGAAAAACTCGAAACCGTTCGTGAATCAGACGCTATCCTCCGTGAAGAAATCGCCAAAGCTGGTCTTGACCGCGATATCTGGCAATACTTCACTGTTAACACAGGCGTTCGTTCCGTAGGTGTTATGGGTGACGGCCGTACGTATGACTACACTATTGCCATTCGTGCTATCACTTCTATCGATGGAATGACAGCTGACTTCGCTAAGATTCCTTGGGAAGTTCTCCAAAAAATCTCAGTTCGTATCGTAAATGAAGTTGACCACGTCAACCGCATCGTCTACGATATCACAAGTAAACCACCTGCAACTGTAGAGTGGGAATGATTTATAAACATGATTTGAAGTGAAATGGTTGTTTTAACAGCATTTTCAGTTATTATAAAAGGTTAAAAAAATCAGTCAAAATTGATTGGTTCCCACCAAAAAAACCCCACCAGAATTTTTTTCTGATGGGGTTTTTTTATATTAAATTTTCGTTTTCTTAAAACTACTTCTATAGTGAACCTGAAAAAAACTCTTTTCTGTTAATAATCTTATCCTTATTATTTTTGACACTAAAACTAAACTTCAAGTAAATACTCTGAGTATTCAAAGATTTAATTTATCCAAAAATTGTTTTTCGCTCTTTTTATACTATCCACAAATTCTTCGTATCTAGTAGCTTCTGGTATTTTGAGTCCAATCTTTTCTACTCGTACATCTATCTTTTTTGTAGGAGATGCTTCAGCAGCTACTCCTTCCATCAGATAGAGTATTTTATGATATTCCTCTTTTGAAGGATGGAAAAAAATACGCTTGTTTACAATCAAATCGAAACATGTAGGATAAAATCTGAGAATAGTCGCTGTTTTTAATATTATTTTGAGGTTTATATTTTGCATCTGCAACTACTCGATTATCTGGTAATTTCCCTATAAAGTCTGGATAAATTCTTCCGTTACTGTTATTAAAATAATAATGAGGCATAGTACCTACTTTATTTTGAGGATGATAAAAGTGATCTTTTATTAATAAGTTTAGATACTCTTCCCATAACCAAGCAATATCTATAATGATTCCATGTACTTTCTGGTCGTTAGCTCCGAAGCTAATCCTCTCATCAGTCAATATTTGAAGGCATAGAGTCTGCAACTGAGTGTATTCTTCATAGAATCCATGCTTTATAGTATTAAATTTATTCTCAAATAACACATCTTCTAAATCATAATGAGAATAACTTGAGTCAACTCTTTTATCCTCTTTACATTATTTCGAATAGTTAAACTTTCATTTTAGTAAAAAAAGGTCTTGTAACTTCAATTTTTTTCAATGGTATGTCGAATCAATTGATTTAATTTATTGTCGAACGAATAATCCCGAGTATTGTATGCAACATTTCCAACAAAAGGTACATTCTGTCTAATGTGTTTGTTAATATCCAACTGACCTCGAACATTACTATCATTATAGGAATGATAAACATATTCCTTATAGAAACCTTTTTCTCATAGCCTCCTCTAAATAATAAGGAAACAAATACACTAATAAATCATAATAAGAATGATTGTCAGATGATGAAATTTCATTAATCGTTACATTATAGTGAAGCACTTTTTGTAACATATAATTTAAAAAATAATCCTCATCTTGCGACTCAAAAAACCGAGTATGAATATGGATTTCATTCTCACCATCGCTCAAAAATCCCACTATATTACAAGTCCTAGTTTTACCATTAAACGTCCTAAATATGCAATTATCCTCATCTAAATCAGCAGAGTTCTTTAGTAATGGCGGAAAAATGATAAACCTTTCCTGATCTAAGGTAGATAAAGATTTATTTGCTAGTTTATTAATAATTGAATGACCTACATTACTTTGTTCAATTTCTGTATTATCACTTATTTTAAGCATAAACTAGTCCTCACTAGTTCCAAAATAAGCGTTTTCCAAGGCTCTCAACTTGTCATTGGCTAATCTTTCACCACGGAAATAATCATTTAGTAGAGGTTTTAACTTATAATCCCAAAGATTTTTAATTGATAATGTACCTTCATCGAGATTCTTAAAATAACTAGCACCAATCTGATAATCTTGAGTTAAATGTCCTTCTTCAACAATTGCATTATTTAATCGATACATTATTTCTTTTGTTTCTTCATTAAGCTGCATATTTTGAGCAGACTGATCCGCTGTGATTTCTACAAAAGTAAATCTGCGTCTCATTGCGAAATCAAAGGTCTCAACTGAACGGTCTATATCATTCATTGTTCCTATAATATAAACATTTTCTGGTATATATAACTTTTTCCTCAGAATTATAAGGTGTACTTACTGCTCCTTTAATTCCACGATAGTCTGGATCTATAGAAAAGAAGAGTTCTCCAAAAAAATCTTTGAAATTTCACCACGGTTAATTTCGTCAATGATAAAGACAAACTTATCTTGATCGTTCTTAACTTCACCAACAATATAATCTTCTAGTTCAAACTTTTCTTTTAAGTGTTTAACAACTGCTTTTCTATAATTGTCAAATCCACCTTCTGGTACACCTGGTAAACCTCTATAAACATTATATATTTGGTTATAATTAAGATATTGGGTGGTACCTTTTTTGAAGACTCCTTGTATACCATTCTTATCATAAGAAACTATATTCCCCATTGGCTTACCGGTTAATGTTTTTAATTCATTATACCCTTGTGAAGTTTCCATAGCTTCAGTAACTGCTTCAAAAAATTTTTCCCATGCCTGAGCAAAATTATCTTGACGGTCTACAGTCTCAAATTTTTGAGCTTTTTCGATAAATTCTTTAAACTTTCCAGGTTTTAGACTAAAACTAATTTGATTATTTTCTGCCTCTGAAGGACGAAATCCTTCAACAAAATCAGTATAATCATATGAAGGATGAAACTGGACAAAATCAATTTGATTGATTTCATTCTGTGAAAGACTATTAATATCACTAGTTCTACCGTTAGAAACAATATATGATGCAATCTGTTTAGAAAGGTAGGTTTTACCAGTTCCCGGTGCTCCTCGAAATACTATGTTTTTTGAAGATAATAAAAGATCGGAATAACTCCTTATATGTTCTTCTATAGCCATTGTTTGTGAACCAGACTCCATAACTTCATTCTCCCCACCTTTGTCTTTATAAATTAAAAATAAATTTATCACCTTCAGTACCAAATCTTTTTAAACATTCCTTTACAAATATGAGAGTTGAAAAATATGTTCCAACAGTAAAAAAACCAAAGATTCGCCGTTCTCACATTCATAGGTTAAGTATTCAAGAGTATTTCTATTTTCTTTGAAATCATCAATACTAGAAAAATATTCCCTGTATCATGTCATCTGTTGGCCTATATTTACAAATTGGAAACTTCTTCCGTTCTTCATTTGAAAGTGCAAGTAATTGTTGTTCAAATATTTGACAAGTTAAACGAGGTAAAGTTTGATTAGATATTTTTTTCTTTCAATTTTTTTGTCTTCTTCTAATGATTTGCCCATCTGCTGTTTCAAACTTAACATCTATAATTTTATAATCATCACCTAAACTTAAATTATCCATTGTAAAGCGACTATCCGTCGAATTAATCTCATTACTAGATATTGTTAATTCATACTTTTCTAACATTCCCATATTCACACATTACATCCTTAGTTTACTACTAATTTTTGATTCTATATAATGATTATATCATATAAAATAAATTTAATTTTTGAATGACAAACATTCAAACCTTCAGATAAGTACCTCAAATTGAACTTCCAACAAATTAAGGGGTTTTATTATCAAAATTATCTTCGTAGAACCTTAAATAATTAATAAACAATATAAACCTAATTAAAAAAATAAACTAAAAAGGACCTAGGGTCAGCAACGTACAGAACTAAATCCTTTAGTTAAATTATTTTCTATTCACTTCATGTTTTAGATACGAAAGTTCTTTGTACAATTTCGTAAGTTTTAATTTCAATCAACTAGAATCTTACCCAAAATATTTATCTACTAATTCTTGGATTTTTCCCTTCTTTAGCGACTGGAATGGTATCTTCTAAAAACAAAATTATTTCTACTGATGTCTTGGGAGAGATTTCCAAAGATAAAATTAGTGGAAATATTATAGATAATCTCTGAGGGCGCAAATCCATAAACTTGATTTTCTAGGATATGTTTTAAGCGTTCTTCAGGATTTGGAAATGCATCTTTCAAGCCATTGCTGTTATATAGCCGCTTAACGAGTTCTGCAATATAGAGACCTGACTTCATGTACAAATCAATGAATGTCTTAGATGGGTCATCAAAGATTCCTGGGTTTTCTTTCTCAAGATCATCTACCATTCTCCTCACCACACGTTTAGGAGTGAAAATCTGGTTGGTCTTCTGCGGTGGAATATAGTCAAAGATGTCTTCTTTTTGATCTTTAAAATAATCTGCCAACTCCTCTTTCTTACGAAGAAATTCTTGAATGGCCTCATCGAATGTTGCTCGATCAAAAAGATGTCCTGCAAAATCTTGCCCACCATCTCTTAAATAACGAAATTGATCAATCGTAATCCCCGTTACTTCAAAGAAGACATGCTCAGGAACAAAGGTGTCAAAATTATCAAGAGTTAGAGATTTATCACCATAGGCCATGATAAAGCTAGGGATTGTTCGTGCAAAGCCTCTAAGGTGATCACGAATCTCATCCTGAGCTGATTGTTTCAACTGCTCCACACGTTTGACCTCAACCTGTTCGATAAACTTCTCAGGCATCTTTTCCACTTCTTTTTTGAGTGTTTGTTCTAGTTTTTCTTTGTGAATGAGATTATTTTCTTCTATACGTTTTTCAAGATCTTCTTGAATCTTATCTTGTTGCTCTTTACCATTTGCTTCCTTGAGTTGTTGCTGCAACTCTTCCTTGATATGAGCTTCAGAAATTTTACGTTCAATATCATTTTTTCGAACTTCGTTCTCAAATGTTGCTGCAATTTGTTTCTTGATGTGGTCTGTTTCCCGAGTTTTCAGATCATATCCAGCTTTCAATTCCTCTACAATCACTGAAGAAACTGTCTGGCTCAAGTCATTAACTAGTTGTTTTTGAGTTCGTTCCTCATCTTTTGTGACTAATTCAACAACAGACTGTCCAAGTCCATAAATTTTTTCACCAAAAAGTCGCGTTTGTTGATTGATCACGATTTCATGGTCAACAACTGCATTGCCCTCATCATCCACTGTAACATCTGAAAAATCTAGTAACTCAGAAGACGTTTGTAACTTGCCTTCCTTTTCTACTGGTAGTTCATTTAAAATGTCTAGAACGGTTTGACTGGCTTGGAAAATACCACTGATATTATCAAAAAGGAGATTGGACATAAATCCTCGTTTGAGGACTTCTCTAGCTTTTATCTGACGCGGTATAGTCAGAACTGCCTTAGCATCAATTTCAACCATCTTACCTGCACGGTCTTCTGCTATGACAGGGAAGAAATTTAGTAATTCTCTAATGTTTTCTTCGCGAGTTGCTGAAGTTCCTCCACCTCCTGCAGTTGCAAGTGATAAGTTATTCGCAAACTCATCAAAGAGAATCAAGGTTCTTTCTGGCGCAAAGTCAAAGACATAGGCTCTTTCTTTGCGGAAGTGATTTCCTTTGCTATCACTCCATGAGTATGGGTTTTGAGCACGGAAGGCAGCCTGCATATAAAGGGCAGGTGATTTCAAGTTTGATAACATCAATACGCCTGTCCATTCAGGGATAGTTACACCTGTCGTTAACTGACCGACGGATAGGGTAATGGTTTTATCATTCTCTGCTATCGCTTTTCTAACCAAGTCTAAGGATTTGAGTGTAACCTTATCATCTTCCTCAGACATACGTCCGTCACCAGCAGCTAGAACAATCTCATAGTTTTCATAAATGGGATGCTCTTCTAGTAGTGCTTTTAAGGCTTTAGCTGAGGCTACACGCTCTAACAACCAAAAAGTATGCTTGAGTTCATTTCGAAGTTCTTTGGTTGAAAATGGATATTTTTCATTACTTGATAGAGTATCTAACCAATTTCGGACATCTTGCTCATGGATGAATTTCCCTTTATCATCTGTAGCGAAAAATTCACTCAAGTCAAAAGCATAGTCGATGTTCTCTCCATCAAGTTGAGCACCTTTTTCTAACTCCTCACCAATCATCTGAGACATTTGATAGGTAAAGAGATTTAACTGAGGCAAGCTTTCATAAGGATTTTCCTCTTCTTGTTCAGGCGACCAAGTGGATTTGGCAGCCTGCTCATCCGCATAAGACCAGTTGTAGATCTGCTCCTCTGTAAAATCTCCCTTGGCTAGTGCCTTAAATGGGGTTCCAGAGAGATGCAAGGTAAAGTTTCGACGGATCTTATTAAAGGCTTGGTCTGTCTTGAAGGTATCAACTCCTTCATGAGCCTCATCGATGACCAACAAATCCCAATGGAGGTCTGTGACCCATTTAAGTTTATTGTGCTCTCCACCAAGATAAGCAGAGCCTTTCAAGTCTTGGAGACTGATAAAAGCAAGTTGTCTCACATCGTCATCTAAAATACCAACAAATTCTTTTCGTGACAAGGTTGGCCGATTTTTAAGACTGTCTGATTCTGAAACAAACTTGTAAGTCGTTTGACCTGCTATGAATTTTTCAAAATCATCGTACCATGAGTTGGCAATGGCAGGTCTGTTTGTTACAATCAGGACATTGACAGCATCCATTCGACGAGCTAGGTCATAGGTAGATAAGGTTTTACCAAAACGTGGCTTGGCATTCCAGAGGAACTTGCCTCCTGGATGATTCTTGAAATAAGCTAAGGTCTTAGAAACTGCTTCTTCTTGCTCTTGTCGCAGAGTATAGTCCTGTCCTTGACCAGGCTGATAACCTGACAAATCATGCTGGACAAACTTATCGAAGAGATTTTTAGATTTTTCAGGAGTTCCATTAAAGTAAAACCATTCTGTCTTAGGACGACGTTCTACATCATGGAAAGAAAGGAAATGGTGGAAATCATGGTCCTTAAAAGTCTTTCCCTTATCAGGTTCTTCCGTATATGCTGCATCACCAGTCCATAAGACATCTGTATCTATATGAGCAGTATGCGTTTGTTCTTTAATTCGTTGCGTGACATCCCGCTCTGTATAACCAATCTTAATCCAGCCCTCATTACTGGTTACCGTAGGGGTGGTATAAGCATAGATTTTAGGATGAATCTCTTTAGAAGTTTTAATTTCTACCATCAATCCATCTCCCTAACATGCGTCTCAATAAAGGCAATCTCTTCAGGAGAAAGGTCATATTTTTGATAGAGCTGACGGTCAATATCAGCCACTGGTTGTGTCCAATCAATGTCCGAATTGACCGTAAAGTCTTGGAGTGGAACGTATTGCCATTTATCTTTGGTATTATCTTGGGTAATTTTTAAAATCCCAAGCATTGCTCGAGCAAATTTAGACTTTATGTATTTCAACATAGCTTTTGCTTCACTTTCGGTATCAAATGCACCAAAAGAGATAAAAGTATCTGTGAAACCCACGAGTGGGGTACCCACGAGTGGGGTCGATAGGACTTCGCCAATCGCCCCACTACCGTTAGCAGCAGGTACTAGAACTTTATATTTCAAAAGATTCTCATGTGAAGCTATATATTTTTTAGGAATATAACGAAAAACTCTTTCATTGTTTAATCTACCTAAAATTTTAAAACTATCCTCTGTTTCTTGTTCAGAAAAAAATATCAAGTCTTCCTAAAATTGGTTTTTCTTAGTCGCTTATCTTTACCATTACTGCCAATTAAATTTTTTTATAATTAGGATAATCTTCGTAGAGTTTATCTAAATCAAATTTTGACTGTGTATAAATGATTTCCATTATTGATCTAAAGTCATAATGATTCTCAACTTTTTTTAATATACTATTAAGTTCTTTAAAATGAGTAAATGTACCTATAGGACCTTGCATCTTTTGAGCATCATAATAGGTAATTGCTACACCACCCTTTATGTCAGTCCCAACGAAAACTTCTGAACTATTTTGTTTATAATAACACACCTGATAATGTTTGTTACTAAGAATTTTTTTATTCCATGATTTGGGTGTTTTTCCAGCATTGAATAAAAATCTTGCTGGTGTAATTAAGATTGATTTATCTGAAATTTTACGCGCTTCATCGATAAACAGATGGTATACCGGGTCATCACTCGTACTTGTTCCCTGTGCTTCTTCTTGGTAAGGCGGATTTCCTATCACGACATCAAATTTCATTTCACTTTCCTCACTAGACAGGCGCTCAAAACCTATCATTTTATTCTTTTTCCAGTCTTTGATTTGGGTTTTAGATTCTTCTACTTCTTGGACTTCTAGCTCATCTGAAAACAAGCTTAGCTGTTGAGATTGCTTTTGTGTAGCTGAGTAAGGACTAATTTTATTCAATCCATCCATCTGAAAAACATTGTAGGAGATAATGGTCGCTATCTCTTTCTTTTGCTCTAAGGTCGGTTGATTTCCAGTCTTTGCAAGATAGTAGTCCTCAAATGTTGCTAAAAGATTTTCACGCGCTAAAAGCAGCGAATCTCCTTGATACTCATAGCCATACGAAGCGCGATAGGCCTCTTTTACAAATTCATAGAAGTTGGCTTCATCTGAGATCTCACGACTAATGCGCTGCAATTTTCTATCAACAAAACCAACTCGCTCAGATAATGGAATCTCCTCACCAGTCACTGTATCATAGCGAGTAACCATATAAGGTGCTTCACCACAAGTAATCTCTAGCCAGCGGACTTGGATATAATCATCGAGAGCTAGAGCTTCAAGTTCAGCTTCCACGTAGCCATTTTGCTTTTCTACCAACCAAGTTGGCGTAAAAACTTCGGCTCTAATCTTGGTTCGGTCTTTTTGTTCATACTTAGACTTTTCTGATCGTGGTTGAATCAAGTTTGCATAGGTTCCCGTCACCCTACTTGGAGTGATGCGATCACTTGGAGCAAATCCCTTTCCTAGCAATTCATAAGAATGAGTCGCCCAAACAATATTTTTCTTGGTCGTTCGATCTTTTAAAAGAATTTTTAATAAATCAGCCGACTCCAGAGCTAACTGTTCTTCACTAATATCTATTGCCATAAAAGCAACCTTTCTTGTTAATTATTGGAATTTCTACAAAATGCGTATTATCAATTATTAATCTATTATATTTTATCATAAAAAAACACCCTGAAATACTTGTCTCAGGGTATTTATTTCATTCTATCGTTTTTCGTCTCAGTGAGTCATTTTTTTGTAATAAGTTTTAATCTAATATGTGGTAGTTGATGAGATACGAAAATCAAGAACAATTGTATACCTAATTATGCAAAAAGGCTATAGAACACTTAGCAGATGTAAATGCAGATTGGTTTATAGTTATATAAAAAGTATAGATTAGTATAAGGTTTTGAATTTAAAAATACTAAAGTTCTACAAAGGCAATGGAAAAACTAAAAGCCCTTAGAAACAAACCTAGGGGCTTTTGTGAGGCAAAAAAGAAGCATGACTCTCCCACAGCTATAAAGCTTTTTTTGGGCGGAAAAACCACACTTCTTTCTTAAATCAATTATACATCATTTTGACTAAAAAACAAATAGAGGCGTCCCACCTCCTACCGCAGAATAATCTGTTTCAAGGGGAGTTAGAAAACCTCTATTCGTTAATTTAATTATAGCCTAAAAAACTTTTAAATACAAGAATATTGAAAGTAAAGTAAAGTAAAAGCCAGCTATGGTATAATTAAGATACTGTATAGCAAAGAGCTTGAACCAAGGGCAGGAGGAACGCAATGAAACTCTGGGAATTTAATCGTAAAAATGTAGTCATCACGCTTAAAAATGGCTCAATCGTTTCAGGCTTTGTACAAGAATACTGTTGTAAAGATGACAATGATGAGGAGATTGACTCAATCGGCTTGGATGTTGACGGTACTCTTTATGAGTATTTTGAGGATGAAATCCTTAGTATTTCAGTAGCATAGCGCATAGAACAATCTAGGCACTTTTGCCTGCCTTACTTGAATGAAAACACTACGGAAAAGGATTTAGATTTATATGGCAATATTAGATGATTTACAAGCATTATACGATAATGGTTGGGACGCCTCTTTTGATTATAATGGTCAAGCTTGTGGGATTTTCATTCATTCTATTCATGATATTGTAGTGGTGATTGGAGATAAGGAATACCAGGTATCGTCATTCAATGATCTGATTTCTTTAAAAAAATTGGTGGTAATACTTTAATAAATATTATGGATGGAATTGAAGTACAGTATTATTAAAATAAAAAGCACCTATAACAGGTGCAATTTACTTGCTTACTGAACACATCAATTTAATTAACCTTTTAGTTACCCTTTGTGTTTTCTCTACTTTTTTTATAAAAATGAACTTTGGTAGAAAAACAGGGCAAAAAAACAGAGCAGGCTTAGGCCTGTTTTTATATACCTTTTAATAGGGAGATAACAAAAAGTTATCTTTTCCTATTCATAATCTCTTAAATTCCCTGTTTTGTACTGTTCAACCAATTCCAAAAGATTATGAGTAGTTAAATCTGGCACAAAAATAAATTACTTTTCAAATGTGCTAATAAATTAGCCCTTCGTCACTTATCAATTTCCCCCAACTCTCTCAACCGTTCCTGTCCCAACTTCAACATCTCTTCCTCCACCTTACTCCATTTTCCAAATAGGTATTCGTGTAGAACTTCTGCTGCTGAGATTTGATCTACTTCCGAATCATAAACACACGATTGATCTCTTTGATAAATTTGAATTTGATTAAAAATTTTGTCATTTTCTAACTCTCGTAAATTATCAACTAAATGTTCTACAATTCCATCATGGTGCTCTTTGGGAGTCGCTCTAGCTTGACTAGGGTCTATAGCATAGAGCTCTTCATAACGTATCAAGGTACTGAGATAGGACAATTCTGGCTTAGTCGCAATTAGTGCAAGTACGACTTGATATCCTTTAGTTATCAATAATTGTGCCGTTTTTCTAGGAACTTCTGTTGTTCTCAAGGTGCCCTCGATTAACAAATGATAACCTTTTTTACTCAACTCATCTACAAGATATTCAACCATTTGTCCCGCGAATACTTTGGTATAATCCACACTATCTTTGCCATACTTTTCCTGTAAGCCAAGGTAGTTCGGATGAAAAGAGCGATAACTATCTCCATCAATGATAATGATATTGCCTTGAAATTCCCTTTGTTTCACACGATGAATCGTTGGCTTACCAGCACCACTCTGTCCACCGAGCAAAATAGCTTTAGGCTGAGATGAGGTTGTTTTTCCACGAGTTAAAGAACGAACGAGTCGTTTGAATGCTCGTTCAAAATCATCTTGACTAAATTCTTCTAGTTTCATTAAGCCCCCACCAGATGACGAGCTTGTTCTAGCATACGTTCAATACCATCCAAATAGCCATTAAATCGCTCTATATCCTCAAAAGCTGAAACAAGATAAATCCTCGTGTTAATCAAATCAGAAAGATCATCGCTCATTAGTACCCAAGGATTATTAGCATCATCAAATTCAATTTCTAATTTATCTTGTAAACGATAAAGTTGCGCTAAGATATTCGCCCCCCGTTCTTTAATCACTTCAATTTTCAGAGTTAATTGATAATTTTCTACTGGTGTGAGCATTTTTTCCTCTCCTACAATATCGATATAAGAATCATTAAACACACGAAAGCACTCTGACTTCTTGTCAAGAGTGCTTTCCTGCTATTTTTAGCCAACTAAACCACTAAAGAATTTGACAATGGCATTCCAGATGGCTCCGAGGAAGCCGGCAATGGCATTCCACGCATTTGTGAAGAAGTTTCCACTGTCTTTTAGAATAGCATTTGTATCAAAATTGAGATTGATATTATTAAAGGTATCGCCTGCCTTATCAACGATACTATCTTTCAGATCCGACAAGGTCTTCGTAAAGCTTTTGCTACTGATGACGCTACTCTTTGAAAGATTCACTGCGAAATTCACGATTAAATTGATCTGGTTACCCGTCATAGTTGTATCCAGCTTATAATTTTTCAGGGTTTCTTCGACGATCTTTCGAATATCATCTTTGCTTAAATCCTGATTGTTCTGTTTGGCATTGGCTACTGCCGTTTTTATGTCTGTCAATGCGACGTTTAACTTATCCGCATCGAAGTTTTTCTTTCCAGCATTTTCTTCATTGATCCCGGATAGAGTCGTTAACTCTTCTTGGGCCAGATCTTTGCTTTCTTGAGAAACTTTAGCACCATTTTTCTCAAGCGAATAATAGATCCCAGCTAAAGCACTTTCACCAGTCACCTGTATAGGAGAAGCTACTGTAATTTGAGCATGCTCTAATCCAAGTGTAACGGCTGCATTACGATACATATCTGCAGTGACCTTGGTGATGTTTTGAGGTGTCACGATATTGACTTCTAGTGGCTTATTTTTACCTAATTTTTGAATTTTAACAGAGGAATAAAGTTCCAAACTATCATCGTTGGCAACGTTCATAATCGAAGAATAAACCTCTGGTGTCATGGTCTTCCATTCCTCTTTATCTTTTGAACCATCGTAGTTCAAGAGACTCAAGGTTTGTTCGATTTGACTTTGGTCCAGCGAATAGCCCAAAACATAGTCTGGCTTGACATAGGTTTCATCAATGACTTTCTGCACATTGCTATCTGCGGACACTCGTGGGACAGCTGTAAACAAAGCCAAAGTCGTCGTTACAAACAATGCAATCTTCTTTAATTTCATCTTTTTCTTCTTCCTAATTCAAATAAACTCTGGGCATCTCATATTACCTTTCTCACCTCACTAGAGATGAAAAAAGAAGTAAATAAATAGTTTACCCACTTCGATTTTCATTATACAGTTGATTTCTTAAAACTAGCTTACAGTTTTTTTAAGAATGCATGACATTTTTATTTTCCCCAAAGAAACTGGATCAACAGCTTATCTACTATTGGATTTTCATGAAGTTGGCTGTGCTGGGCACCTTTGCCATCAATCTTTTCTTCACGGTAGCTTTTTGCGCGCTCTGCTACTAGGTAACGAAGGGCTTTCGAAGAAACATTGAGAACCGATCCATCCGTCTCTCCACCGATATCACCATAGATATTCAGCATATCGATTTGATTTTCAGGATAGACTTCCCGAAGAGCTAAAAGATGCTGGTACTGCTCATTCATTGCGGAGGGTTTACCAGTTTGCGTATCTAGAGTCAACCCCTGGGGTAGGTTCATCCCTTCGATTCCAGCAACATGGTTTGCAATGGCGACCTGCTTGATAATTTTTGGTAAATTCTCATCACTTCCATGTTCCAGAAGATAATATAAGACAGACATATTTCCCATAGAATGAGCGACAAGGTTCATCTCTTTAAAATGATAGGTCTCTTGAAGCTTTTTGACCACCTGATAGGCATAATTGCTGATGACTTTTGGATCTGGCGTGCGATTGTTTTGGTATTCCACTTTGATTATTGGATTGACTGCGCCTTTTGGAATGGTCCCTGTCAGCCTTACCTGCCCATCATCAGCCACGTTTGCAGTGATGACGGTTTGTGTCACCCCTGCTTTTTTTGCCGCATCTGTCATGTGTTTTTCTGCATTGGCACTCGATCCATAACCATGAAAAAATAAGGTAGGACGACTACTTTGTACGTAATTCGTGTGGTCCAGCTGCGTTTTTTGTTGATACTTCCCAAAAAATGCGATACATAGGAGAATCAACCCCAAAAGCAGTCCGTAGAATGATTTTTTGTTCAATAGGAACTCCTCAAGATAATTTAAAACTAACTAGTATTTTATCATAGCTATTCAATGATTTCAAAATATTGAGAATGAAAGAGCCAAAATACACAAAAGATCGTACGACTAAGGAGAAAGATAAGAGGCCGGACTACTTGTCCGACCTCTGAATTGATTGATTAAAACCATGAAAATAACTTCATAATCGTCATATTGGTTTCTACTAAACGAGAATAATAAATGTTACCCCCATTAATGTAGAGTTCCATCCCGTTCAAAAGAGAGATAGGGTGGAGGTAAAGATAAGTTTCACCGGTTACATTGCCAAGACTTGGTGCTACTACATCCCGTGAATAAGCGCGGGCCAACTCTAGGGAATTTGTTCCACCGTGTTTTGCGACGTAATCGATGTAGTCTTTCCCGAAATTATAGGCTTGAACCGCAGTCCAGCCATCAACGCCTTTTTTCTTGGCTTCTTTTAACTCATCTGAAAGAGTTTGAATTCCTTGGCGAATGCTGGCCTTATTATCACTAATAGTATTGGTCTCACCACTTGCACTCTCACTCGCCTGCATGACATCGTCCTCACGGCCTTTGGTCTCAGTATAGATCATAGCAAGAATGAGATTTTCATTGGCCGTGGTGTCCTCTTCAGCAAGGACTTCTCTAACCAGGGAGCGGTACTGCATGACTTGTTTGACATCATGGTGGATCTGAATTCCCTTGTAGATTCCAAATATTAGTAAGATGAATAAGAAGATCTTCACTATACGTTTAATCATTATTTACTCTGTATATCCTCAATATTTTTGATCAAAATAGAATAGGTCCCGTTCTCGTTTAAAATAAATTCAACAGATTCTGCATCTTCATAGACATTATTCGGAACGATCAGTTCAATTCCATTTGACAATGACAATTTCTGATTTTCGAACTTCTTCAACTGGCGACTTGCATCAATTTCTTCAAAGGTGACAGGCTCTGGTACAGCTTCTTTAACTTGGTCAATAAAACTGAGGCGAGCTGTCAGATTGTCGTCGAAGAGATCATCCGCTAATTTCTCTGGAGAGAGTTTATTTTCTTCCTCAATATGGTTAAAAATAGCTGATTTAACCTTTGATTGAAATTGAAAATCATCTGTGTTAAAGCTTTCCGCAATCTTCTGGGCTGTTTTTTCTAGTGCCTTGATCGATTTTTTAGGAGAGATCTTGGGTTGCGCCTGCAACAGATTTTCAGAAAAATAGTTCAAGAACGTCCCATTGTACTTGATCCGTTTTTCAATCAAGTGGTATTTACGACTTTGAAGATTGATGACCAAGGCCTCATCAGCACCAGTCCCAAAACCAGGCAGATTATTTTGCGTCAGCTTAATCGGATTGTCAACTTCACCGCCAAGATGCGTCAAGGTTTCTCGTAAGGCGATTCGAAGAAAGGCAAAATGGTCCACCCCTTCTTTTGAGAATTGAATGAACACCAAATCATTGGTCTTTTGATTCTCAGAGACGACAAATTCTTCCTTCCAACGATTCGCTACTGCGACCGAGGTTTCTAATAGGTCATCTGAGATCATCTCAAGAAAAGGATTGTCCTCTTCGAAAATACCGGTTCTGGCTTCATCGGAGTAGACCCGTTCAATCTTCTTACGCAAGTATTCCTCGATTTTAGGCGTGATATTGAGAAATTTATCTGCCAAATAGAGATCGGTATCGTCTGGGCTAAATTGATGAATGATGGCTTTTTTTACGTAAATATCCATAAGATGGTCTAGTCCTCGTAAAGTGGAAAGGCGTCTGTCAAGGCTTTGACTTGGCTGCGCACTTCGTATAATACTTCTTGCTTGTCCGCATTCTTCAGCGCTTTGATCATGAGTTCAGCAACAGTGCGACTTTCTTTTTCACCAAAACCACGAGCAGTGATGGCTGCTGCACCAATCCGAATTCCACTGGTCTTAAATGGAGACAAGGTTTCATAAGGAATAGAGTTCTTGTTGAGGGTGATGTTGACTTCATCCAACAAATTTTGCGCCACTTTCCCATTTTCAACGACTTTAGTGACGTCGACAAGGAAAAGGTGGTTCTCTGTTCCGCCTGAAATAACGCGGAAATCAGGATCTTGCAAGAAGACATCAGCCATGGCCTGACTGTTCTTAATTACGTTAGCTGCATACTCTTTAAAGGCAGGATCTAAGGCTTCTTTGAATGCGACAGCTTTGGCTGCAATGACATGCTCCAACGGTCCTCCTTGAATACCAGGGAAAATAGCAGAGTTAATTTTCTTAGCTAATTCCTCGTCATTGGTCAAGATTAGGCCTCCACGAGGTCCACGAAGGGTCTTGTGAGTGGTCGTTGTCGTGATATGTGCATAAGGAACTGGACTTGGATGGAGACCTGCTGCTACGAGACCAGCAATATGGGCCATATCAACCATGAGCTTAGCTCCTACTGCTTCTGCAATCTCACGGAATTTTGAGAAATCAATGATATGAGAGTAGGCTGAGGCACCAGCGACGATGAGTTTTGGCTTCACTTCTTGGGCTTGTTTTAAGATGGCGTCAAAATCCAAGAGCTCTGTTTCAGGATCTACACTATAGGACACAAAGTTATAGGTTTGACCAGAGAAGCTCACAGAAGCTCCGTGCGTCAAATGCCCACCGGCAGCTAGATCCATCCCCATAACGGTATCACCAGGCTCAATCAAGGCCATATAGGCAGCACAGTTTGCCTGACTTCCTGAATGCGGTTGAACGTTGGCAAATTTAGCACCAAAGATTTCTTTGGCCCGTTCGATCGCGAGACTTTCGACCACATCGACCACATCTGTCCCGCCATAGTAACGACGACCAGGGTAGCCTTCGGCATATTTATTGGTTAGAATAGACCCTTGAGCAGCCATCACTGCTTTAGAGACGACATTTTCAGAAGCAATCAACTCAATATTGTTTTGTTGACGCTCTTCTTCTTTAGCGATCGCATTCCATAGGTCTGCATCATAGGCTTTGTAATCTTCTTTATCAAAAATCATGGGTCTACTCCTTTATAAAAAATTATTTATGTACATTATCACTGAGGAAGTTCATCTTCCTCAAAAGAAAGCTCTGGCACTTGTGCAAGCAAGTCAGCTTTCGTTATAGAACCTTGCCGCAAAATCCTGGCCTTGGAACCAGAGATATCCAAAATAGTTGAATCTTGTCCAGTCAGAAATTCATCATCCTCTATACCAGGAACCACTTGATCAAATTCGCATACAATAGCCTCATACTTTGTTCCACTTGCATGACCTGAAAGATTGGCCGAGGGACCAACTAAAGGACCGTATTTACGAATTAATTCCAACGTTTGGGTGAGCCGGAATACGGAAACCAACAGTATCAAATCCGGAATGAATCCAGTCTGGCACCTTATCATTCGCTTGAAGAATAATAGTCAAAGGCCCTGGCAAAAATGAATCAATCAGTTTTGATAAATAGCCAGGTTGATTTTTCGAATAAAGTCGAATCACTTTTTCGTCGGCTACATTTAAATTCAGAGCCTTGTCTCTTGGTCTACGTTTTAATTCGTAAATATAATCAACTGCCTCTTGATCCAAAGCTTTAGCGAAATACCATAGACTGTTTCAGTTGGCAGAATAACCGCACGTCCTGCTTCTAATTCTTTCTCAATGTGATCCATTGTCTACTACTACCATTCTATCTTGTCCAAATTGGTCTTTCAGAACGCGAACTTGTTTGTTGGGAAACGCCTCTTGAAAAAGTTCTTTTACCTTGCTTCCTTGCTTATAACCAATTTCTAGGTAAATTTTACCATCTGCTGTTAAAACACTTGGTGCTTGCTGGGCAATCTTTTCGTAGATGGCATATCCATTACGATCCGCAAAAAGAGCTAAGTGGGGTTCAGAGGCTAAAACATTGGCTCCGACTTCTTCTACATCATCATGAGAGATATAGGGAGGGTTGGACACAATCAGGTCATAAGGACCTTCTAGTTCGTCCAGTACATCTGACGACTTGAATTCAAGGACAGCTTCTAATTGCTTGGCATTTTTTTGAGCCAGGGCTAAAGCCTCTTCTGAGACATCACTAGCTTGAACCTGCCAGGTAGGTCTAGCGAGGGCTAGGCTAATGGCAATGGCCCCACTTCCTGTCCCAATATCCAGAACTCGTAAGGTCTCTCCATCATTTTCTTCCAGAATAAGAGCAACCAATTCTTCTGTTTCAGGTCGTGGGATCAGCACGCGCTCATCCACTGTAAAAACATGGCCACAGAATTCTGCACTGCCAATAATATACTGGGCAGGGACGTGATGTTTCAACTGCTCAAAGATGGATTCAAGCAAGGCCTGGTCCTCTGCTTCCACTTCTTTTTGCAAGGCAAGGACAAAGTCTGTAAAAGTCCAGTTTTTAAAGCACGATACGCGAAGGAGAGGCTTTCTGCTTCCTCTCCAACGGCTATTAATTCTTCTTCATACTGGGCTAATAATGATCCCAACAACATTATTTGTTCAACTCTTCTAGTTTTTGAGTTTGATCATACAAGACCAAAGCATCGACCACTTCGTCTAATTTACCAGATAAGATAGTATCCAGTTTTTGAAGGGTCAAGCCAATCCGGTGATCGGTCACACGGTTTTGAGGGAAGTTATAAGTCCGGATCCGCTCTGAACGGTCACCAGTACCGATAGTGGACTTCCGCTCAGCGTCTTGCTCGTCTTGGGCAATCTGAGCAAAGTGGTCAGCCACACGCGCACGGATGATCTTCATGGCTTTTTCGCGGTTCTTCTGTTGGGTCCGTTCTTCCTGCATCTCTACCTTGATGTTGGTCGGCAAGTGGACGATACGAACGGCTGTTGCAACCTTGTTGACGTTCTGTCCACCCGCACCAGATGCGTGGTAGATGTCAATCCGAAGATCTTTTGGATCGATGTCGTACTCGACTTCTTCGATTTCTGGCATGACCAAAACGGTTGCTGTAGAGGTATGGACACGACCTTGGCTTTCAGTAACAGGAACGCGTTGTACCCGGTGGGCACCAGATTCATACTTAAGTTTCGAGTAGACCGATTGCCCGGAGACCATGGCTACGACTTCTTTGATCCCTCCAACGCCATTGTAGGAGGCTTCCATGACTTCAAAGCGCCAGCCTTGGCTTTCTGCGTATTTTTGGTACATTTGTAAGAGGTCCCCAGCAAACAATTGGGCTTCGTCTCCTCCTGCTGCCCCACGGATTTCCAAGATAATGTTCTTGTCATCGTTTGGATCTTTTGGAAGAAGTAAGATCTTTAATTTTTCTTCGTACTCTTCTTTTTCAGCCTTAGCATCTTTAGCTCTTGCTTAGCCATTTCTTCCAAGTCCGCATCGCCGCCTGCTTCCTTGATCATTTCTTCAGCGTCGACAATGTTTTGAAGGACTTGTTTGTACTCTCGGTAAGCTGTCACCGTGTCACGAGTGGAAGCTTCTTCTTTTGAAAGCTCCATAAAGCGTTTGGTATCAGAGACCACATCTGGGTCACTCAATAACTCTCCTAACTCTTCGTATCGGTCTTCTACAGCTTGTAGTTGATCATAGATATTCATGTTTGCTCCTTAATTCTTGGTTGTTAGATCATAGATTGCTACAATCTCGTCTTCTATGACTTCGCCAGTTTCTTTAAATCCATACTGGAGATAGCAAGATCTCGCTTGATTATTTTCCGGTTCATAAGATAGCCAAAGACTTGTTGCTTTTCCAGCTGGCTCTGTTCGAACAAAGTCAATGACTGCATCCATAGTCGGTTTAAAATAGCCTAAACCTTGAAATCGTTTATCGATCATAAAACGAAATAACAAGTAATTTCCCTTGCTGATCCCAATTTTCTGGTCATAGGCAATCATAACAAAACCAACTAATACTTCCTTATCATAAACTGCTAAGGGAGCTATAAAATCACCATTTTTATCATATACATAGGCTTCAGCTAAGCTAATGGAATTGGATGCAATAAAATTCCTTTGATTTGGATGAACTTCTAGATTTAAAACGTCAAAATAATTCTCTATCGTAATATCTTTTAAACAAATAGACATTATTATCCTCTCTAAAACGTTCTAGACGCTTTCAGTTGGAATGTCTGGATTAAAATAATGTTTGCGGCAAACGGAGATATAGGTCTCGTGTCCACCGATCTGGATCTGCTCTCCATCATAGACAGGTTTACCCGCTTGGGTACGCAAGACCATGGTCGCCTTGCGGGAACAGTATTGGCAGATGGTTTTGATCTCCTCGATCTTGTCGGCTAACAAGAGGAGGTGTTTAGAACCTTCAAAGAGTTCATTTCGAAAATCATTTTTGAGCCCAAATGCCATCACTGGCACATCCAGTTCATCCACGACTCTTGCCAGATCATAGACATGATGGCGTTTCAAAAACTGAGCTTCATCGATTAAGACACAGTAAGGTTTGATTGCTTGGTTTTTAATAAAGCCAAAGATATCCGTATCGTCTTCAATTGCAACGGCTTCCCGTTTCATACCGATCCGGCTAGAAACTACTCCCACTCCATCTCTGGTGTCGATTGCCGAGGTCATGATGACGACGCTCTTGCCTTGCTCTTCATAATTATGGGCCACTTTTAAGATCTCAATGGTTTTCCCTGAGTTCATGGTCCCATATTTATAATATAATTGTGCCATTTTCCTTCTGTTCTCTCTAAAATGTGTTTCATTATCATTTTACCATAATTTTGCTAAGCTTTGTATCCCAAAATGTGATAAAATAGTCCTATAAAAAATTTAGGAGGTGGCCATATGCCATTTGTACGAATTGACCTATTTGAAGGACGCACCTTGGAACAAAAGAAAGCCCTCGCTAAAGAAGTAACGGAAGCTGTTGTCCGCAATACTGGCGCTCCTCAGTCAGCTGTTCACGTTATCATTAATGATATGCCTGAAGGAACTTACTTCCCTCAAGGTGAAATGCGCACCAAATAATATTTCCGCTAAAAAAAGCCTTTCTTGCTTGTGATATCACATAGCAGGAAAGGTTTTTGTTTTATTTTTCTTGAGCTTGACGTTCTGCTTTCCGTTCTTCGAATTCTTCGTCACTCATCAAAGTTCCGCCAAGATTAGCTGATTTGGCAAAGGCTGTATAGCGACGCAACCAACCGCTGGAAATTTGATTTGAATGGTTTCAAATGTTTGCGACGTTCTGCAAGGGTTGCATCATCGACAAGCAAATCAATGGTACGATTTGGAAGATCGATCACGATTTCGTCCCCGTCTTCAATCAAGGCGATATTTCCACCTTCTGCTGCCTCTGGAGAAACGTGACCAATCGCAATCCCACGAGTGGCTCCTGAGAAACGACCATCCGTAATGAGTGCTACATCTTTACCAAGACCGCGTCCGACAATCTTAGAAGTTGGCGCTAGCATCTCTGGCATACCAGGACCACCCTGAGGACCTTCATAACGAATAACGACGACATGTCCCTTCTTAACTGTACCATTGTCAATCAACTCAAGGGCTTGATCTTGTGAGTCGCAACAAATAGCTTTACCACGGAAAGTGGTCACAGACGGATCGACCCCACCGACCTTGATAACAGCCCCATCTTGAGCGATATTTCCGTAGAGGATCGACAAACCACCTACAGGTGAAATAGGATGTTCGATTGGATGGATAATTTCTTCATTTTTGATTTCAGCACCAGTTACGTTTTCTTTCAAGGTTTTACCAGTAACTGTGATACGATCACCCTTAATGGCACCTTTTTTGATCAACTGATTGATAATGGCTGGTACACCACCAGCTTCATGCACATCATGCATCGTATAAACACTTGAAGGTGCAATCTTAGAGAGATAAGGTGTCTTCTTGGCAATTTCGTTGATATCTTTGAGATCATAGTCAATCCCTGCTTCACGCGCAATTGCGAGCGTATGAAGCACAGTATTGGTTGAACCACCCATGGCCATATCGAGCGCAAAGGCATCGTCGATGGCTTCTTTGGTCACAATATCCCGTGGACGGATATCCTTTTTAATATTCTCTACCAATTGTTTAGCCGCTTGGCGAACCAATTCACGACGTTCATCTGAAACCGCTAGGATGGTACCATTTCCAGGAAGAGCAAGGCCTAATACTTCCATCAAACAGTTCATGGAATTGGCAGTAAACATACCAGAGCAAGAGCCACAGGTTGGGCAGGCATTTTTTTCCAAGAAATCGAGCTCATCCATGCTCATATCACCAGCTTGATAAGTACCTACAGCTTCAAACAAACTTGAGAGCGTCGCTTGATGCCCCGTCATGTCAACGCCACCCTTCATGGGTCCACCAGAACAAAATACGGCAGGCACATTGGTCCGCATGGCAGCTAAAATCATTCCTGGTGTAATCTTATCACAGTTGGGAATATAGAAAACACCATCAAACCAGTGGGCATTGATGACTGTTTCAGCAGAATCTGCGATCAACTCGCGAGATGGCAAACTATAACGCATCCCGATATGGCCCATAGCAATCCCGTCATCGACACCGATGGTATTAAATTCAAAAGGAATCCCACCAGCCTCGCGGATAGCCTCCTTAGCAACATCCGCTAATTCACGCAGGTGAACATGTCCTGGAACGATATCAATATAGGAGTTACAAATGGCAATAAAGGGCTTTTGCATATCCTTTGCTGATTTTACTTGCCCTGTTGCATAGAGGAGACCACGCGCTGGTGCTCGGTCAATCCCCATTTTGATCATATCACTTCTCATCTTGTTCTCCTTCTAGTTCTTCATTTCTACCTCCTAATCTTACCACTTTGACATCAATTGTCAAGAACTTTCAGAAAATTTATAATATTCACGGTACACAAAAAGCCTAGTTTCCCAGACTTCATTTTAGTTTGTTTGTTTTATTTCGATCTGCCAGAGCCGAAGTTGGTAACAAATTCCACTCACGACAAGGCTAGAAATAAGGCCGATCCAATAAGCATAGGGACCGAGGTTGGTCACATGGTCAAGGAAAATCCCTAGTGGGATAGAGATACACCAATAACTAAAGACTCCTAATAAGAAAGGAACCGTTGTATCCTTATAACCCCGCAAAATCCCTTGAAGGGGGGCTGCAAAAGTATCAGCCACTTGGAAAAAGAGGCTATAGGTCATGAAATCGCTGTTTGTTGCACAAAGATTGGATCCTTGCCATATAGTCCTGCCAGTTGGAAGCGGAATGTATAGAGAAAGACCAGGGTGACAATGGCAAAGCCAAAGGCTGTCAGCCGGCCCAAACGGCAGTATTGTTTGACGACTTCTGGTCTTCCTGCTCCCAGTTCGTAAGATACGATAATCGCCATGGTACTGGAGATACTAACCGGGAAAGCATACATCAGGGTAGAAAAATTCATGGCTGATTGGTGACTCGCGATGGTGAGTGATGGGAATTTTGCCATTAATAGACCAACGAGCGAGAAGATGATGACTTCTGCAAAAACAATTCCACCGATTGGAAGCCCAAGTCGCAATACCTCTTTCATCCCTTTAAAATCATAAGGCTGCGGCTTCCACAATTGGAAAGGTGCTACCTTAGGGTGTTTGCACAAGATCAAAACCGCAATCACCAGCAGGACCCAGTAGGCCAGAGAGGTTCCAAGACCTGCTCCTGCTCCTCCCATCTCAGGAAAACCAAATGCTCCATAGATCAGGATATAGTTAAAACAAGCATTGAGAGGCAAAAGCAAGAGCATCAAGTACATCGATAGACGCGTCATTCCCAAGGTATCGAGGAAGGTCCGCACGATACTAAAGAGCAACAAGGGTAAGATTCCCAGAGAAAGGAAATATAAATAGCGAATAGCTATTTGGGCAACAACATTTTCTAAACCGATCTGCTTGAGAATCATGGGTGCAATGCCCCAAACAAAGCCTATTAAGAGAATGGCCATACCAAATGACATATAGAGGAATTGGTAAAAATCGCCAGCAATCCGTTCTTTATTTCCCTTTCCTAAATGATGCCCAACAATCGGCGTCAGCGCAGAGACAATCCCGGTCAGGAAAGTAAAAAATGGATTCCACAGACTGGTAGCTGTCGAAACACCAGCCAAATCAAGGGTCCGGTACTGACCAGTCATGGCTGTATCAACAAAGCTGGCTGAATAATTGGCCAATTGGTAGATTAAAATCGGCAAAAATAGACTCAAAAACAAGCGCAAGCGCTCTTTAAAGTGATAGGTTACATACATGATTCTAACTCTCTTCTCATCAAATAAGAAATAAGATTTTCTCCTCTTCCACTCTACTATATGTTTCCTTAAAAGTCAAAAAAAGCCGAAGATCCAAGGACCTCCGGTTCATCTGTAATTAGTGTTTATTGCGGTTTAAAATAGCGTTGAGAACGATCGCCAAGACACTGGCAACGACAATTCCGTTAGCAAAGAACATTTGGAATCCTGTTGGAAGGCCATTGAAGAGGGTGCTGTTGTTCAAACCAACCCCTGCAGCAATCGATACAGCAGCGATCAAGAAATTGTGCTCATTGTGTTCAAAATCAACACGCGCAAGAATCTGCATCCCTTGAATCGATACAAAACCAAACATGACCAGCATCGCTCCCCCAAGAACTGGACTTGGAATGATTTGTGCTAAAGCTCCAAACTTAGGAAGGAGACCAAGAAGAACAAGGAAACCAGCCGCATAGTAGATTGGAAGACGAGTCTTGATACCAGACAATTTGACCAAGCCAACATTTTGTGAGAATCCAGTGTATGGGAAGGTATTGAAGATACCGCCGAGAAGGACGGCCAACCCTTCAGCGCGATAACCATTGCGAAGGCGCGTGCTATTAATTGGATCTTTGGTAATATCAGAAAGTGCAAGATAGACACCTGTTGATTCAACCATAGAAACTGTCGCGATGATACACATCATGACGATTGAGGTGATTTCAAACTTAGGAGCTCCAAAGAAGAAAGGTGTTGGAACGTGAACGACTGGTGCTTGAGCCACAGGTGTGAAGTCCACCAAGCCCATAGAAGCCGCAATAGCAGTACCTACGATCAAACCAATCAAAATTGAAATGGATTTAATAAACCCAGTCGTATAGATATTAACAACTAAAATGATGAGAATGGTCACCACAGCCAAAATCAAGCTTTGAACGGTTGGTTTTGGCGCATTATTTCCCATATTTCCAATCGCTACTGGAATCAAAGTCAAACCAATGGTTGTAATAACAGATCCCGTTACAATAGATGGGAAGAGATTGGCAATCTTAGAGAAGAAACCAGAGACAAGGATGACATAAATCCCTGAGACAATCAAGGCACCAAACATGGCACCACTCCCATGGCTAGCCCCGATCATGCTGAGAGGTGCCACAGACTGGAAGGCAACCCCAAGGACTACCGGAAGACCGATCCCAAAGTATTTATTGAGCTGCACTTGAAGGAAAGTTGCTACCCCACACATGAAGATATCTGTAGAGATGAGATAGGTTAGTTGATGAGCGTTATAGCCCAAAGCTCCAGCTATCATGATCGGCACCAAAATAGATCCCGAATACATGGCTAAAAGGTGTTGCAAGCCTAGAATGGCCGCCTGTGAATGGCTTTCTTGTTTTTGCATTAGATGTCTGCCTCCTTAAATACAACCTGACCATTTTCAAAACGGTCCAAACGTGCGAGGGATACAACTGGATATCCCAACTCTTCTAACAATCCCCGTCCATCTTGGAAGGATTTTTCAATCACGATCCCAATCGCTTCTACTTGAGCACCAGCTTGTTCGATGATTTGAATCAAGCCTTTGGCTGCTTGGCCATTTGCAAGGAAATCGTCAATGATCAAAACCTTATCTGATGGATCCAAAAATTTACCCGCAATCGAAACGGTGCTGGTGACTTGCTTGGTAAAGGAATAAACCTCAGCGGTCAAGATGCCCTCATTCATCGTGATGTTTTTAGCCTTCTTAGCAAAGATCATGGGAACATCCAAGGCTTCAGCTACATAAAGGGCTGGTGCAATTCCAGATGCTTCAATGGTTACGACTTTCGTCACACCAGCATCTTTGAACCGGTCTGCAAAAGTCTGACCAATTTCTTTCATCAATTTAAAATCCACTTGGTGGGTCAAAAAGGAGTCCACCTTGAGGATATTCTCACCTAAAACGTTACCATCTTTTAAGATGCGTTCTTCAAGTAATTTCATACTTCCTCCTACTTTTTAAAAAATCCTCTACTTCATTCACAAAACACAAAAAGGCCTGCTAAGCAAGCCTTGAAATCTCTCTAGAAAGAGAAATAATCCCGACTTACTTATTGTTAGGTGTTCCGGCACCTTGTAGAAACATCACGCCCATTCGTGAAATAAATAAGTAATTCAATTAGTGTGCATCGCCATTCCAGATAGAATTCTTAACGATCACATAGTCAACATGTTTCAAATCTGCTAATTTTCGGCCTCCTGCATAAGAGATCGAACTTTGCAAATCTTGTTCCATTTCTGTTAAGGTGTCTTGCAAATGCCCCTTGGCTGGCAATAAAATCTTCTTACCTTCGACGTTCTTATAAGCGCCTTTTTGGTACTCTGAAGCAGATCCATAGTACTCTTTGAAAGACTCTCCATCAATCTCAATTGTTTTACCAGGACTTTCGATATGTCCTGCAAAGAGAGAACCGATCATGACCATAGACGCCCCGAAACGAATCGATTTGGCAATATCACCATGGGTCCGAATACCACCGTCCGCAATGATTGGCTTACGCGCCGCTTTTGAGCACCAGCGAAGAGCAGCCAATTGCCAACCACCTGTACCAAATCCAGTCTTAACTTTGGTGATACAAACCTTACCAGGGCCGATCCCGACCTTAGTCGCATCCGCTCCCGCATTTTCCAATTCACGAACAGCTTCAGGTGTTCCAACATTTCCAGCAATGACAAAGGTATCTGGTAGTTCTTTCTTGATGTGTTGAATCATCCGAATGACACTATCTGCGTGACCGTGTGCGATATCAATAGTGATGTACTCAGGCGCATCTGCCTTTAATTGACTCACAAAGTCGTATTCGTATTCCTTAACACCAACCGAAATGGAAGCGATCAAACCTTGATCATGCATGCGTTTGACAAAAGGAATCCGACCTGCTTCATCAAACCGGTGCATGATATAGAAATACCCACCACGCGCCAACTGCTCTGCTACACTCTCATCCAAGATCGTCTGCATATTAGCCGGAACGACTGGAAGCTTGAAGGTATGCTTTCCAAATTGGACGGTTGTATCTGCTTCTGACCGGCTATTGATGATACATTTGTTGGGAATCAACTGAATATCTTCATAGTCGAAAATAGGAAATTCATTTAACATAGATTGAAAAATCTCTTTTCTAAAAACTGACCTACCTATGCGCAAGCGCATCGCTACGTCTCTTGACGTTTCCTTGATAGATTATACCAAAGATACGGACCTAATGCAATGGGAATGATTTTATAGGAAATAACGTTCGGAAATTACAAGATAAAAACCTGTTTCAAAAAAGAAAACAGGTTTTATTTATGAACATTTTGGAGCCAATTGTTGACTTCTCTAGCTACAATTTCTGGCGCCTCTGTATACAGTTCGTGCCCCAAAGCATCTAGCAAAACTTGCTTGATCTGGGGATCTAGTTGCTTCAGAGCTTCTTTTCTCCATTCAGGTTCTTCTTGGTATCGAGGTCCAATAAAGAGGACAGGCAGGTCTGCCAGTGGAATTTGGTAAGCCTTGATCTGACGCCGTAGACGAAATAAGGCCATGACCTTTTCGAGATCCAGATTTAATTCATATTGTTCACTTGCTGGATTCCAGCGAAAGCTAGCCTCTACTGCTTTTCGCGCTATAGGAGTAGGATCTTCTCCATCACCAAGTTCTGATAACACGGCTTCTTCTAAAGTTGCAAAGACTTGTTGCTTCATGAAAGACGACGTGCCTTCTAGTTCTTCTTCAAGAGGCAGGATCTTTTCCATATCCAGATACCCCCCATCCAGGAGAATCAAAGCCTGAATCTGAGGAAACTCACTAGCCAGATAACGAGCCAAATCTCCACCTAAGGAATGACCCAATAAACAGATTTCTCCCACCTGGCCAACCCGACCTTGGAACCAATCACGAAGATCGTTTTCTGTCTGAATCATTTCCCTATAGGGATCTAGAAAGGTCACAGGAAAGCCTAGCTCATCCATTAGTGGAGCCAGATGGTAGCTATTACCACCTAGGCCACCGATAAAATAATACTGCATGTGTTTTGTCCTTTCTTTTTCATTCTATTTCATTGGTTAGCGCTACTCTCTCGCGTCTCCTTTATGGAGTTCCGTATTATAAACAATTTCTGCACCAGGGCTTCCTTTATCATCCTTTACGACTCCTATTAACTGACCATCTTCTACTAATAATTCAATATTTTCATCTGTACTACTTGCCTCTGTGAGTATAGCTCTCTTAGGCAAATGCTCCTCATTTGAAACGTCTACAGGTTTGCCATTTGAGTCCAGTAACTCAATGACTTCATTGCCACCTCCATCAAAATCAAGAACAATGTCTGAAATCAATCCATAACTTAATGGAATAAATTTCTTTATTTTATCTCCCAGAGTAGCTTTATTTCCATACTTGTCATAGATCGTCGGACGCACATAGGCATTTGAGAATGTTGACCCTTCTTCAGTAACGTAGATTGGGGAGAACTCAATCTTCTCAATCCCAGTATAGTGTTCTTTGATGTAGGTTCCGATTTGTTCTTCTAGCAAAAGAAAACCATGCTTATAGAGCTTTGTTGTTTTCGGTCCAAGATTCGGCTTCGTTAGTTTATTGTAGACAAAGTAACTACCGGATAGGATGAAAATTAAAATAGCAATGATCTTTACCCACTTTCTGCTCATCAGTCGCTCCTCCTTCTATCTACTTCAGTATAGCATATTTGGTTGGCTTTCCATCGCTATTCCTAACGAAACGGAATATAAAGATTTGAAATGTGGCGAAATTTTAAAGCATTTCACAGTCTCATGAAATACTTTTAAACTGTATTATTTTTATATGAATAGAAGACTAGTTCCTTCAGTTTTCTTGGTCTCTTCAATCCAATATTGCTCCTCTTTGGGGATCAAATGATCAAAACGTCCTGAAAAAAACTTCCATCCGTTTGGCACATATCTTTCGTAGTTTTTCATCCCCAGATGGTTTGAATAAAATTCTTCTTTATCAAAATCGATGAAAAGATCCGGAAGCAAGGCTTTTCCTTCCAGAATAATCTCTGAATTCAAGTTCTCCTCTTCCATTGAACGTTTGATCATTGAGATCAATTCTTCAACCGTCACCTTCAGCCAATCATCTTTATACATTTCTAAGTAGCTCTCAAGATTGCTTTTTGTAATCACATGAAGATTCTGCTGAATCTCAGGTAAATAGGAGAAATCAACATCCAGACCTGCTTCCTGGTATGCCTGAATATATTTATCGATATCCATTGTCCACATTTCGTTTGAACAAATATACCAGTTAAACTGATGATTTGCAATAACCCCAACAATATTTATTTCTGGTTTCTCTATCAATTGGTCTTTATTCACTAGTTTTTCTCCCCTTCTCCTATCTACTTGTTCCGAACTGACAATAGGACTTACTTACCAAACATTATATATCTATGATACCGAATTATATTTTGACAAGCAAGTTAATGACCGAGTCGCTAACAAAAAAGCCAGCTAAAAGGGTTTAGCTGACTGATGTCATATCTAATAAATCTTTCTCTGCTCGATCATCTAGCAGAGAAAGCAAGTATCCCACATTCTCTTATATTCTATAAAACAAAAAAGCACTCTGCAAAAACAGAGTGCTATCGTCTTTAATACTTTATATTCCGTTCGACAAACTTGAAGTTGTTTACTTACAGTACTCCTCTATTTTGTAGCTATATTCTTTTAGAAGTCCCCGTGAATAAATTTTTTTATTTTTTGAATCTCTAACTTCATTCCAAAGGATAGCCGCAACTTTTAACTTGTTGGAGTAATGATTGCTAAATTCATCGGCACAAAAGTCTTTTAGAAATTGATTCCATTGGCAAGCTGAATTATCATACTTGGCGTAGTCTGACTCTCCATAGTATATTTTTAATCATATCTTGGATTGTAAAATTTATGTTGTTGTCCCGTTTTACTTTTCTCCAAGCAGTTGCCATATCAGCATTAAACTTAAACGGATTAACACCTGTTACAGCTGAAAAAAATAATCACGAAATTTCTGATTAAAGGAAAACCCACATTCAAGTAATGATGTATTTAGGGTTATTATTTCGGTTTGATTTTTGTTTCTTTTTCCTCAAAACTTTTTCTACTCTATTTCCCCTAAAATATTGTTCTATAATATGATTTAATTCTTTTTTTGTACATCTGTATTCTAATCCAAGGTACTTACAAATTTGTGAAAGCTCTTCTCGATACCAGTAGTATCTGTTAAATTCTTCAAATGATTTTTATATCTCTAAAAATCAGGTCTATGTTCTTCCAAATGCTCGCCTCTACAACTCCAAATTTATCTCATTATACCATAGATAATAAAAAGTCATATCAATTTATACCCATGCCACATAAAGCTATAACAGAATATATTACAATCTTGTAATTACTGTATTTCTATTAAGCTTAACATTCTTTTAAAATAAATAAGAAAAACAAACGATATAGTCCATCACTAGTAACAAGAAATACTAGAAGTTGAAAGATATAAAAACATTTAAATGGAAAGCATAGCAATAAACAAAACAGTCAGTAAAACGATGGTTTTGTTGTGTTGTTTCACTTGCTTTCTAATTTCCTCTTTTGACTTTATCCGCAGACGCCCTTTGTATTTTGATTTAGTCATGGAACTTCTAATAAGTTCGCTGACGTCCGTACTCACTTAAGGAAAGTTTTTTATATGACTTTATCTTCAATCTGAGACCGTTAAAACCTCTTTGTTTGAATCTTTCTAACTGAATTGGACACAAAAAATCCACTCACTCAGGGTGAAATGGATTGTTTCTTTATTAACGGTTCAACAAGAAATTGAACAATTTTTCGACAATTTTTACGACCAACCAGCATAAGAATCCGATATAGCTGAAATAGAAAATGAGTGACAAAATCGTAATAATCATGGTTTCCTCCTTCGTCGATTGCAAGTACTTGTCTTATTATACCTTTTTATGCAATCGAACTCAATAGAATTTTGAAAATTGTCTGATTATTCTTTTTCTTCTTTAGCTTCTTTGGTGTCTTGATCGGCTTCTTCACTGCCTTTGTTGACAGCTGTCTTAAATTCAGCAAACATTTTGCCGATGGATTGGCCCAACTCTGGTAGGCGTTTTGGTCCAAAAATCAAGAGGGCGCCCAGGATGATGATGATCAAACCTGGTGCTCCAATATCACGTAAAATTCCCATTAGTTTCTCCTTTTTCTTGAATAGATGACTTTACTGATGGCGACACTGACTTCAAATAAGAGGATCAAAGGGAGTGTCATGGCCAAGTCACTGATAAAGTCTGCAGGGGTTAGCACGACGGCTAAGACCAGCAGAACAAAGTAAGCGTAACGTCGGTAGGTTATTAAAAACTGTGGTGTCAAGATCCCAATCGAGGTCAGAAAAGCGACCAAAACTGGTAACTCAAACAAGACCCCTAAAGGCAAGGTGGTGTGCCATAAGAAGGTTAAATAATTTTGTGCCGTCAATTGGGTATCAAACAGCCCTTCTCCCAAGCGCATCAGGACCTCTAAAATAGCTGGACTGACAAAGAAATAACCAAATGCAAGCCCCAGTACAAAGCAAATAAAGCTAGCTGGGATGTAGGCAAAGACTGCACGCGCCTCCTTCTCCTTCAGAGCCGGCCTTACAAATTGCCAAATCTGGTAGACAATAAAGGGCAGGGTCAGGCTAAAGGCTGTAATATTTGCCAGCGATACATAGATCCAGAGGATATCATTTGGCCCTAGTACCAGCAGTTTTTGATGGAGGCTAGCTGTTAAGGTTTGGTAGAGTTCTCCTCCAAATACAAAGGCTACGATGAAGACGATAATATAACACAAGACCACTGCAATTAATCGTTTTCGAAATTCGACCAAGTGCTCGACAATGGTCATTTTATCTGCTCTACTCTTTGCCATGTTGTCTCACCGTGATAAGGGCGATCAGGGCCACAAAGAGTAGTTGAGGAAGAAGAACTTCCCAGCTTGGATAGATCCCTACCCAATCGATGGTTGGAAGTCCATTGACCAAATGACTCGGTAGGATATTGGTCAACTGTAGGGCGTGGATGCTGACACCAAGCATCTTGAAGGCCAAGGCGTAAATCAACCACGTCAGAATGAAAAAGATTCGATGAGGTTGGATGGCTTGACTGGCCTTGGTCATCGCCACTGCAATAAGGATGAGAACGGCTATGGCAAGCCCGATTCCTAATAAGAAATTCACGGTTGTAATTCGTGGAATGATTCCAACATAGAAGAGAATGGTCTCAGCCCCTTCACGAAAGACTGCTAAGAAACTGAGGGCAAACATAGAAACAAAACTTCCTGTAGCCGTTACCGTCTTCATCTGACGGTCCATAAAGGCATTCCACTGTTTGACAGAGGACTTGCTGTGGAGCCAAATCCCAATGAGGATCATCATGACTACAGCGAAAATCCCAACGCCCCCTTCTATGATTTCCCGGTTAGAGCCCGAAGTAACAGCAGGAAAAGCGACTTGCAAAACAAGAGCGATCGCTGCGCTGGCAAGAACCCCCGCAGCAGCCCCACCGTAGACCCATTTGAGGCCTTTCCTCATCTTAGCAGCCTTAAGGGTCGTTACAAGGGCCATGACAATCAGAAGCGCTTCTACTCCTTCACGCAGAAGAATCAACATAGCATCAAAAGCGTTGTAAGAAGCTGTCGTATCGATCGCAGAAAGGTCCCTGATCAAGGCTTGTAATTTCTCTTGATAGGTCTTTTCTTTCCCCTTAACCATAATGACCGGGGATTCACTCTCTACGCGCGTGTAGAGGCTTGGATTGGTCGTGCTGACATCCCCCTCAATAGTTGGCCAGATGGTGATGAACTGCTTCATAGTTGCTGCAGCAGATTTATCGTCGCCAGATTGGAATTGGCTTTGCGCCTTCTCCAAAAGCTTGATCCCATCTTTCAGTGTCAAATCCGTACTAGCACTGCTAATCGCTTCTCCTTTTACAAAGGCATCAATCCCATTTTTGAGGTCATCATAGGAGGACTGGATGCTGGTGAAGTCAGTAGGCTCTGTTTCAATGCTACTACGTAGGAGAGAAATGGCCGTCTCGATTTTGCCATAGTAGGCTGTGCTATGATCCCTTACTACTGCTTCGTTTCGTGTCCAGGTATTATTGAGATCAGCATAGGTTTGACGAGTTTTATCCAGATCCTTAGCTGTAATGGCATCTTGTAGATTCTTAAAGTAAGGAGCGAGCCGACTCACGAGTTTGTCTTTTTCCGCCTCTAAATCGACCGGATTTTGCTCTTTTTCAAAAGCTAGCAAGGCTGATGAGATCTTGGTGAGATCCTCTTTGGTTACCTCCCCTTTTATAGCTAGAGCTTGGCTAACTTTTTTTCCTGCCTTGGAATCATGGTGATCTTTGGATTCAAAATTATCCTGAATCTCAGCGATCAATAACTTGGCCTTATCCTGGTTCTTATTTTCTACAGCGGTTGTTGCATCTGTGATCTTGATAAAGAGATCGCTATAAGATTCCGCAGCCACTGGATGAATCCAGAACAAGGTAAGAATGCCTAACAAGATCAAAAGTTTATTCAAAGAGTGCTTGACCAAGATAGCCTCCTTTCTCTACGCCTGCAAAGCAAGCAAAGAGTCCACTTCCGATATGGGTGATGTACTCGTTCATTTTATCCTCTGCACCTAGATTGGTTTGGATTTTAACAAAACTGTTTGGATCTTTTTGAAAGGCGATAAAAATCAAGCCTGCATCAAATTGCCCAGTCTGTTCATTGATGCCATCCGAATAGGAATAAGAACGCCGTAAAATCGGACGATCCACTTCTTTGGCCAAACGGACATGTGAATCTACTGGTAGTTTAGATAAATCTACTTCATCAAATTCGTTGGTTTTCCCAAAGGGAGCGCCTGACTCCTTGTAGCGACCAAAGGTGTTTTCTTGCTCCTGCAAATTGGTCCGGTCCCAAGTTTCCAAGTGCATTTGGACTAGGCGAAGAGCCATATAGGAACCACCCTTCATCCAGTCCTTACTGTCAGTCCAGACGACCTTATCAAAGTCCTTCTCCGTCGTGACATTTGCTGTACCATCTTTAAAGCCAAAGAGATTACGCGGCGTTTCTTTTCTGTCACCAATCGCCGCAAAACCGGACTTGCTCCACTTCATGGTGATGGTATTGCGACCTTTGCGGATGAGATTTCGCACTGCATGAAAGGCTACTTGCTCATCGTCGGCACAGGCCTGAATGACGATATCGCCACCAGTGTATTTGTCCTGCAACTGCTCCTTTGGAAATGGAGGCAAATCACGGAAGAGCTTGGGACGTTTGGACTCCAAACCTAATTTCTTGAGAAAGCTGGCAGAGACACCAAACGTCAGACTCAAGCGATAGGGATTCAGTCCTACTGTTTCACCTGTATCCGTTGGCGGCAAGAGGGCATTGCTGCCATCTTTTTTAACCAACTGCCCTTCGACTAATTTACTACTATAGTCGGTCCAGTCTTTAAAAAGCTGGATGACTTCTTTTTTGTCCGTCGTGTGAAGATCCACCACCACCAAGTAGCAAGCCTTCTGCATGGCCGTCGTAATCCCTGCTTGGTGCTTGCCATAAAAGGAGATGTCTTCATCCCCATCATAAGCTTTTTTACTGGAACTGTCTTGATTAGCGAAAAAAGCAGATGCACCAGAGAGGCCCAGCGCTAGACCGGCCCCTCCAATACCTGCTTTTTTAAGAAATTCACGACGGTCCATTTTTTTATCTAAAAATTTTTCGTCAGCCATTTTTCTTATTTCCCATCTAAAATCACACCCATTTGAGACAACGGTTCACCAAGTTTGGTCACCGCTTCAGCCAATTCCTTGGTATCTTCCTTGGTCAAATCTGTGTAAGACTTGTAATTTGTTTCATCAGTCATGTGTTTGTCCAATAAATCATTTACATTTTTGAATTCTGCTTCCAAGGTTTTAACCAACTTGGCATCTTTTTTCTCAATCAAAGGTTTAAAGAGAGAGAAAATCTTTTCAGCTCCTTCAATATTGGCACGGAAGTCGTACAGATCTGTATGAGAGAAGACTTCTTCTTCACCCGTGATCTTTTGCGTTGCCACTTCATTGAGCAGATCAACAGCCCCAGTTAGCATCACATCAGGAGTCACATCAACGGTCGCGATCTTAGCTTTCAACTCCTTGATATCGTTCACCAGTTGGTCTGCATATTTGTCAGTGCCATCTGTGGTATTGTTTTCCCAAAGGATGCGCTCAATCCGGTGGAAACCAGACCAGCCTTCTTCTGATTTATTTTCATCCACATAGTCTACCAAACGGTAGTCAATCTTCACATCAGACTCCCCAAAGGTTTCAGCAATCGGTTCTGAGCTTTCATAGGCCATGCGGATCAAGGGATATTGTTTTTTAGCTTCTTCCAAATTCCCAGCTTTTAGGGTATCTCGGAAACCTTCTGTATCCTTAAGCAATTGGTCGATTTGCATTTCAACAAAGTCTTTGTATTCAGCTGTCGCATTGTCCAAGGTCTTTTGGTCAGCCTTTGACAACTGCACCGTTGAGCTAGTTTGCGTCTTTTGACTGGACTGTTTGCTACTAGAATTCGCACACCCTGCTAAAAGAGCAACACTCAATAAGAGTAGACTATATTTTTTCATGAAAGACTTCTCCTCTTTTGTTCTTGGACTTATTTTACCAGAAGTTTTCTCATTTTTCAACAATTGTCTGAAAATTTAATAATATAAAGGCTTTTCTAAGAAACTGTCTTTTACAAAAGAATATCCTTGACTCGTCCAATTTCGGATTCTTTCACCACCACAAAGATGCTATCACCTAGATACAAGCGGGTCGCACCATTGACCGTATAGCTCTTACCACTTCGCATTTGCGTGGTGATCAAAATATCTTGGGGAAGTTCGAGTTCATGAACTTGTTTCCCTGCAATCTTTTCGGATACAGGAATCTCAATCAAGGTCAACTCTCCTTCTTCTTGCGCCTTATCTGGCAAGAGTTGCTCCAGCATGGCTTCATAGACTGGTGCTCCATGGAAGAGATCCATGATCATGTAAGCCAGCAAGGTGACCATACCCAGTGGCATTAAACTACGAATATCACCGACCATCTCTGTTACCAAAATCATAGCTGTTAAAGGAGCTTTCGAAATAGCCCCAAAATACCCACTCATTCCTAAAATAATGAAGAGAGGTAATTGATTTTGAGAGATAAAGCCAATATTTTGGAGGAAAGTTCCAACAATCGCGCCTAAAAGAGATCCTAAAGCTAGAATGGGCAAGAAAATTCCGCCAGGTAGACCACTACCATAGCTCAACATACTCCAGATAAAACGGATCGTAAAATAGAGAAGGATGGTCAGCACTGGATACGGTACTCGAGCTAAATCCAAAACCAATTGGTTCCCGCCACCAAGAATTTGTGGAAGGAAATAGCCGATTGGAAGAATCGAGACAAAGGCAAATAAGGAAGAGTAATGAGAGGGAACATGAAAAATCTTTTCAAGTAAACGATACAATCGACCGATATTCAGCACCACTACTTCATAGACATAACCTGCTGCCCCCAAAAAGACTCCAAGAAAAAGGTAAATCCAGTACTGAGACAAATGGAGCGGCGGAATATTTTGCGGCATATGAAGTACGGGTGTTTGACCAAAGACATTGAGTGAAATAAAATTAGCAGTCAGACTAGCAGCCAAGGTCGAAATCCAAAAGAATCGAGAAAAATGATGGTAGACTTCTTCCACGACAAATAAAAGTCCTGCTATAGGTGCATTAAAGGCGGCTGCAAGGCCTGCAGCAGCTCCACTTGCAATCAAAGACCGCTCTTCAACTGGGCTGACCTTCAAATGATGGGCCACTCCTTTTCCACCCATAGCCCCTAATTGAATACTAGGACCTTCACGACCAAGCATCAAGCCACTTCCGATGGCCAAGACACCTAGAATATACTTCTTCCATAAGGTATCCCACCAGCTCACCGCCAAAAGACCCTTGAGCTCTGCTTCGACTTGAGGAATTCCTGATCCCTTGATATCCCGATTGGTGCGAATGAGGCAACCAGCAATCAGTACGATCACTCCATACCCCAACAGCATCGCCAGCAAATAAAGTGGTTGACCAGACATCTCCTTGTAGATGCCTTGAACAAAATGAAAAATATGTTCGATCAAAAAACGAAAACTCGAGACGACACAGCCCACAACGATCCCAACCAGAACACCTCTGACAATATGGGCTACAATCGAACTAGAGGCAAAACTAAATTCATTTTTTAAGGCTTCTTCTTTTTCAGACATTCCCTAACTCCTTCAAACTCTTATCCTATTCATTATACCTTATTTCACTGCCTCTGCATACATTCAAAGACAGAAAAAAACAAAAACTAGCACCGCTAGCTTTGTTTTTCATTTAGTCATTATTCAGCAGTTAAAGCTGCCATTGTGATGTAGTTATATGGTTTGTTGAAATGTGGCAAGAAGAACAAGTCAGTCAAGGCTAACTTATCAATCGTCACATGTTCTTGAATTGCAAGTGAGAACATGTGGATAGCCATTGAGATGGCGCTATCACGTGATACCATTTGAGCTCCAAGAATTTTTACGAGTGTCTTTATCATAGACAATCTTAATAGCAACTTCATGGTTATCATGTTTAATAAATTCAGGTTTTTGAAGGTCGTTAAAACCAGTTTCTCCAGCATTGAAGCCAGCAGCTTTTGCTTTTTCAAGTGTCAAACCAGTTGAAACCATGTGAAGACCGTAAATCGAAATACCGTTAGAACCTTGAACACCGATTCCTTCCAATTCATGACCGGTCGCATTGTAGGCACCAACAATACCTGAACGAACCGCATTAGATGCAAGTGCGATGTAGCTCATTTCACCACGTGCATTGTCATAGATAGTCGCACAGTCACCAACTGCATAGACACCTGGAAGTGACGTTTCTTGTTTCTTATCGACAAGGAAGGCACCGTTGCGGAAGAGTTCAATCTTACCATCTGCAAGAGCTGTATTTGGACGGAAACCAACAGCCAAGATGACCATGTCTACATCGAAGGTTTCTTTATCGGTTACAAGACGTTCTACCTTACCATCTCCTTCAACTGCTTGAACAGTTTGTCCAAGAGCCAAACGGATGTTGTGGTCTTCCAAGTTTTTCGCCATGATGTCTGTAAAATCTTTGTCATAGTAGCCGTTCAAGACAGTGTCCACGATATCCACCAAGACAACGTCTTTACCAAGACGTTCGAAAGCTTCAGCAAGTTCAACACCGATGTAACCACCACCAACTACGGCGATACGGTTCAAGTGTTTGCTGTTGTCTTTCAATTTTTCGATGACTTCTTCAGCATTTTGGTACAATTTAACGAATTGAAGATTTTCAAGAGTTGCTTTGAATTCGCGGTTACCAGGTACGATTTCAACTCCTTTAATTGGAGGAATGATTGGTGTTGATCCAGTCGCAAAGATCAATTTTTCGTAAGATTCTTTATGTTCTTTCCATCAACTTCCGCTGTAACCACTTTGTTGTCATAGTCAATTGAAAGAACAGGTGAATTCATGTAGACTTTTGCACCTTTTGCTTCCAATTTTTCTTTGTCAGAGTAGAAAAGACCTTCAGGACCATCGATTTGTTCACCGATCCAAAGCGCCATCCCACATCCAAGGAATGAAATGTTTGAGTTTTGGTCAAAAACTACAATTTCATTTTCATTTCCGAAATTATCTAACATAGTGTTGATACAAGCTGTTCCGGCATGGTTAGCCCCTACAACAACGATTTTACTCATAGAATAAATCCTACCTTTAATTTAATTTACTTCTTGAGTATATCATAAAAATGATATCGGTTACAATTATTTTGCTCAGAATTTGTGATCTTTTTTTCAATTTTCCAGAAAATCCCACTTCACATGTTTCAAAAAATGTCAAACAATATGCTTGAAATGATTGTGAAAACGATATCTTTTTGATATACTGTAAGTAAGTGAAAATAGGAAAGGATAGATTTTTAGTGGACCTAAGTAGTCGATCCGAACGTTTGATGGGAACGACCATCACTGTTTCGATCTGTCACCCACAAGCGAATGAACTCTTAGCCCGCTGCTTTGAACTTCTTCGCTCCTACGAACATCGCTTCAGTGCCAATGATGCAAGTTCTGAACTCATGGAGGTCAATTACCAAGCTGGTATTGCTCCTGTCCAAGTTCATCCAGATCTTTTTGAACTGATTGCATTAGGAACCTTGCATAGTCAAGCTCAAAACAGCCATTTAAACATCGCCATTGGTCCTCTTGTACAGACCTGGCGAATTGGATTTTCAGATGCTAGACGTCCCCAGCAAGGGGAAATTAATCAAGCTCTGACCATGATCGATCCTCACCGAATTCAGCTCGACCCAGAAAACCATACGGTCTTTCTTATGCGTCCTGGAATGAAGATCGATTTAGGTGCCTTGGCTAAGGGCTATAGTGCAGACTGCATTGCGACCTTTTTAAAGAGCCAGGGAGTAACAGATGCCTTGATCGATCTTGGAGGAAATATCCTCACTGTCGGTCAACATCCCGTCAAACAGCAACCTTGGCGGATTGGCATTCAAAATCCAGTCGAAAAAGAGGTCAGCACCTACTGGTCCTCTCTGTCAAGGATAAATCTATTGTCACCTCTGGCATCTACGAGCGTCATTTAGAAGTGGACGGCCAGTCGTTTCACCACATCTTTGATAGCGCGACGGGCTATCCGGTCGAGACAGACTTAGCCAGTATCACCATCATATCTGATCGATCCGTAGACGGGGAGATATGGACTACCCGCTTGTTCGGGGAATCTCCTGCTTCTATCCTCAACACTGTTGAATCACTTCCTGGTATAGATACCTTATTGGTTTCTCAATCAGGCAAGATCGCCTATACAAGTGGGCTTCAATCTTATTTATAATTCTCCTATCAGAAAGGAATTTTCCATGATAAAACTTATTGCGATTGTGGGGACTAACTCCAAACGTTCTACAAACCGTCAACTGCTTCAATACATGCAAAAACATTTTGCTGATAAGGCTGAGATCGAATTGGTCGAAATTAAAGATATCCCTGTCTTTAACAAACCAGCCGACAAACAAGTTCCTGAAGCTGTCTTAGATATTGTTGCAAAAATTGAGGAGGCTGATGGGGTCATTATTGGAACTCCAGAATACGACCACTCTATTCCAGCAGTCTTGATGAGTGCACTCGCTTGGCTCTCATACGGAGTCTTCCCATTGTTGAACAAACCGGTCATGATTACTGGGGCATCATACGGTACGTTGGGATCTTCACGCGCCCAACTCCAACTTCGCCAAATCCTAAATGCTCCTGAAATTAAAGCGAATGTCTTGCCAGATGAATTCTTGCTCTCCCATTCATTGCAAGCCTTTGATCAAAATGGAGACTTAGTGGATTTAGATGTCATTCAAAAATTAGATGCCGTCTTCAATGATTTCCGTGTGTTTGTAAAAATCACAGACAAATTGCGCAACGCCCAAGAATTACTTCGCAAAGATGCTGAAGAATTTGACTGGGAAAACTTGTAAGATAGGAGACAGAAAAGAATGAAATTTGTTGGACTTGTAGGATCGAACTACGATCAATCATATAACCGTAAACTTTTGGAATTCATTCGCCGCCAATTTAAGATCAAATTTGAATTGGAAGTTCTTGAAATCGACGAAGTTCCAATGTTTAATCAAGATGAAAAATGGGACGAAAGTTTCCAATTACGTCTTTTATATAACAAAATCACTCGTGCAGATGGTGTCATCATTGCCACTCCAGAGCACAACCATACGATCTCTGCTGCTCTCAAGTCTGTTCTTGAATGGCTATCTTTCGAGGTGCATCCATTTGAAAACAAACCCGTCATGATCGTTGGTGCTTCTTACTATGATCAAGGGACTTCACGTGCACAAGTTCACCTCCGTAAGATCCTTGATGCCCCAGGTGTCAATGCTTACACTCTTCCAGGAAATGAATTCCTTCTTGGAAAAGCGAAAGAAGCTTTTGACGAAAACGGCAATATCATCAACGAGGGAACCGTCAAATTCCTTGAAACTTGCTTGGATAATTTTATGAAATACGTTGAGGTTGTATCGAAATTGAAAAAACCAAAACCAATTGAACCAGAAGACTTGGATTGTAATCATCCAATCGCTACAACTGTTACTGAAGTCGATCCTGACGATCCAGACTGGGTAGAAAAAGTAGCTGAAATCACCGGTGCCGTTTCTGGCGATACCTATGTCAAACTCGACCACGGTATCCTAACCGTTAACCAAATTGATATGTTCTTGAAGGCTATGCCATTTGAATTGACTTATGCCGATGATAACAACCAATTCCTCTACTACAACAATGCCCATCAAGATCCAGATACCATGTTTGCTAAACGCGTGCCACCTCAATCAGGAAGCCGGATGTCAACCGTTCACGGCTCCCTACCACCAGCACGTATGAAACGTGGAATGGGTGATTGGTACCCTTCGTAACGGTAACCAAGACTATGTTCGGACCATTGTTCCAGGATCTCCTGAAGGCGTGATTAACACTCACAACTACCAAGCTATGTACTATGAAGATGGTTCTTACGCTGGTATCAATGAGATTGTCTTCAACTTCAAACCATGGTTGGACTGGTACCTGCAAACAACAGGTCAACGTCTAGTTGGCGGAAGCGGTCCATTTGCTCCTGCTGGTGGACACGGTAGTGCAGATGCAACTTCTGGTGCTTCTGATGCTGGAGGACATGGTGACGGAGGGCACGGAGATGCCGATGCCACTTCTGGTGCAAGCAACTAAGAAACTAGAAAAAAATGAAGCTTCGTGCTTCATTTTTTTATTGTAACTCCTTGATGATCTTCTTAGCATCTTCGTTTGAAATAGCCCCTAATTGGACATGTCCAATTTTCCCATGACTGTCTATAAAAACTTCTGTAGGAATAGAGCGAACCTGATAATCCGCAAATGCAGAACCATCTGGATTGTACAAGACCGGTACTGACTTGTAATCTTGTTGATCAAACCATTTGACGAATTCTTCTTCTGTTTTTTCACCTTGGAGTCCTGGTGCCATAATGGTCAAAATTTCAAAGTCTCTATCCGTATCCTTGACCAATTTCTCTAATTCAGGCATACTTTGCCGGCAAGGGCCACACCAAGTTGCCCAAAATTTCAAATAAACCTTCTTCCCTTTGTAGTCTGAAAGTTTGACCGTATTCCCCTTCATATCCTTTAGTTCAAAGTCACTGGCGTCTTTCCTACCAAAGGATTCTTATTCGTTGTTGTATTCATTGTTGGCTGATTGTCCATACTACTCTCACTGGATTGATTCATGGAACAAGCTGACAGCAAAGCTAAAGAGAGAACTGAGAAACAAGCGTATTTAATACCTTTCATCATGTGTTATACCTCCGGATTATTTTATGAAAAGATAGATGACAAACTGTTCAATTGTCCCAAAAGTAAGAGAATTCCCATCAGAATAATGATAGCTCCGCCGATTTTCTTCAGCAATAACAAATGGGGTTTGAGACGATTAAAGTAAGGTAGGACCAGACTAGATGCTAAGGCCAACAGTAAAAACGGAAGGGCCATTCCCAAGGTATAAACAAGGAGATAAATAGCTCCCATAAGAGCATCTTGCCCATCTGATGCTGCTAAAGCAAGAACTGATCCTAATACTGGACCAATACAAGGCGTCCAACCAAAACTAAAGCCAAGACCAAGGAGAAAAGCTGAAAACAATTCATTCTTCTGTTTGTTGGCTCCAAAATCTACTGATTTTTGCTTTTCAAGGAAATGAAAATGAAAGACTTCCATTTGATGAAGACCAAGGATAATGATGAGGGCTCCCATCAGATAACGGAACCAATTGGTGTACATGATCTTTCCAAGCAAGCCTGCTCCAAAACCAATGAGGAGGAAAATAACAGAAATACCTGCAATAAAACAAAGGGTTTTCAGCAAGCCATGCCAGCGAATTTTTTTCCCGAACAATCGGATAGCCTTTTCCTGATCACTTCCTAGCAAGATTCCAATATAAACCGGCAGCAAAGGAAAGACACAGGGAGAAAAGAAAGACAGAATACCCGCAAGAAAAACTGTCAATGAAAAAATGATTGGATTCATAGTTCACTCCGTATATTGATATGCTACATTCAGTATAACATTGATTGACCTATAATAAAAATTTCTGCTACGTTTTTTTAATATAATTTGGAATTGGATATTAGTTTCAAAAAAACTCTAAAGCACAAAACTTTAGAGTTTCTATCGTGACTTATTCTTCTGTAGTTTGTTTATTGGGTAATACAAACGATAAAAGAATCCCTATGACTACTGGCACCAACCATGGAAGAGATTGAGCTGCAAAAGGCAGTAACGCAATTCCCTTTTCTAATAGAGAAATTTTAAAGGTATTTGCCAGAACACTGGCAACAGAGACCAAGCTGGCCAAAAAAATCGTCAATTGCATCCCTGGTTTTGAAAGGGCCACAAATTTATTCACAATGACAATCAATACAATGGTAATGGTGATTGGGTAAAGGATCATCAAAACAGGCAATGAATAGGCAATAATGGCACTCAAGCCCAGATTTGCAATCGCAAAACCAATCAGAGTGAAGAAACTTGCATAGACTTTGTAAGAAATTTTAGGGAAAGTGTTATGGAAGAACTCCCCTGTCGATACGATCAAACCGGCTGTTGTGGTAAAGCAAGTCACCGTTACCATTCCTGCTAGGAAAATCTGAGCAACTGGGCCAAAAATAGCCTTGGTTGCTTCTGAGAGGACATAAACACCCTTATTGGCATCGGAAGCCATCACTTCTGCTGGAATTGGGAAGTGATTTCCAAGATAACCCAATCCAATATACAAAATACTAAAGCCAATGGCTACAACAATGCCGACAATCCAGATCGTTTTAATGTATTCTTTTTTGCTGGTGAAACCAAGTTGATTAAGAGTAGTCACTGCGATGACGCTAAAGGCTACTGAAGCCAGGGCATCCAAGGTGTTATACCCTTCAAGGAAACCTTGACCAAAGGCAGATACTAGGTAGGCTTCTGTTGCCGCTTGAGGCGCGTGTCCGCTGTACTTGAGAGCACCAAGAACAACGAGTACAACAATCAAGATAGCAAAGACAGGTGTTAAAATCCGACCAATACTATCTAGGATTTTAGAAGGATACAAGGCAATCAAATAGGCCAAACAGAAATAGATCAAGGTAAAAATGAAGAGACCAAGTCCTCCATTGGCTTTTCCTAACAAGGGGGCGATTCCAACTTCGTAAGAAACAGTAGCCGTTCTTGGAATCGCAAAGAAGGGACCAATAGACAGATACAAGGCTACCAGATAAACGATGGCAAACCAAGGAGCAATTTTTCGTGAAATCTCATGGATATACCCTTTAGGATTGAGTGTCCCAATAATCAAGGTGATAATCGCAATCCCTACTCCTGATAAGACAAATCCAGCAATAGCCGGCCAAAAATGGCTACCCGACTGGGCACCTAGCGCAGGTGGAAAGATCAAATTCCCTGCACCGAAGAAAATACCAAATAACAGCAAACCTGTTAAGGAACCTTTTCGTAACATGTGTTCTCCTTTACATTTGTAAATCTTTTCTAGTATAACAGCTTTTATCCACCACGGCAATTCTTTTTTTCTGAATCTATTGATTTTCTCAATTGGCAGTTAAAGCTTTTAACAACATTGAACGATTGTGGAGTTCATAAGCACCTTTTAGTCAATTGTGTTACAATTGAACTACTACTACATTTAGGAGTCATCATGTTTCTCTATCTATTCTGGTTGGTTCCAGCTACTATCTTTTTATTTTTCTTTATGAACGACCGCAGACGACTGATCAATGCTTACCTCTTTTCAATAAGTTTCGGCCTTTTCCTCCTAATTTCCGCCCTTCTACTAGTTGTTCGTACGGAGCTCTGGTTTAACCAAAAGGTTGCCATCATTATCTTTTCAGTACTTGCTGTCCTTGTTTTACTCAGTATTATTTTCTCAACTGTTTTTCTTCTTTTTAACGGCCGGCAAATGATATCTTTTGAAGGCAAAGATTGGCAAACCTCCTCTCACTCCTATATGGGATCTTTATTATCGGCACCTTGGCGCTTCATTTCCTTCCTTATTTCCCAGGAAAAGACCTCTTGATTTATCCAACAGACTTTGCCCTCTTTTACTCGACTTTTCTTTATCTTTCTTATGTTTTATATGGGACTTTTTGCAATTACTTGCCCGTTCGTAAAGAGCCTGATGCTATCATCGTCCTTGGCTCCGGTCTAATCGGGGATAAAGTACCACCACTTTTGGCCCAGCGTCTAACTAAAGCAAAGACTATCTATGAGCAGTTCGAGGGACGATCAAAACTAATTGTTTCTGGTGGACAAGGTGCTGATGAGTTAACCTCAGAGGCGGAAGCTATGGCAAACTACCTGATGGAACAGGGGGTACCAAAGGATGCTATTCTAATCGAGAATCGTTCTCGAACGACTTTTGAGAATCTGACCTTTAGCAAGGCTATTCTTGAAGATCAGGGACTAGGAAAGAGTGTCCTTGTGGTGACCAATTCCTTTCACGCTCTTCGGGCTGGTGTCATTATGAGACGATTAAAAATCCCTGGACGCAGTGTCTGTTCAAAAACAGCTTTTTATTATCTCCCATCGGCTTGGATCCGAGAGACGGTTGGGCTAGTTTCTCTCTATTGGAAATGGCATGCTGCTTTCTTAGCTTTTCTATTTCTGCCTTGGTTCTTTTCACAAATCATGAGTATCGTGAACTATTTCTTTATTTACTAACCAAAAAAGTTCTCTGCAAATTAGCTGAGAACTTTTTTATATCATGTCTAATGATCACTGAAGCGTCGGTATTCAATACGGAAATCAAAGTAATTCTCTGCTTGCAGTTTATGGAAGATGTCCCGATAAGCCTCTTCATCAAATTGATCGCCTCGATAAAGAATCTCAAAACTCAGATCATCGTATTCTAAAAAAGCATTAGCAGTTTTAAATCCATTTCGCTTATAGAAATCCATCCGAGACTGACGCTGCTCTATATTGTCGCATTCTTCATCTAAACGTTCCACTTCAAGAATCATGGTCCTTTGGTAAAATTCCACCAATTTTTCAATGATTTCTTGACCATATCCGTGGCTTCTTAAATGTGGCATAATGGCAAAAAAACTGACATAAAAAGCTTTCTGATTATAGATTGAAAAAGCAAATCCGACAAATTCTTCCTCGTTATAAAAAGCAAAGAAATTGGCATCGTCATTGTCCGTATAACGTAAAAATTCTGACAAAGGAACACGCTCTTCTTCTGGAAATGCTTCGATATTCAGCCTTTCGACCTTATCCAGATCTGGAAACGTTTCAGTGATTAATTGGCTCGTTAAGCTCATAAGGCCTCCTTTTCTGACACGATTATATCAAAAAATGTAAGGGGATTCAACTACCGATGCTTGTCGCTAGTTACTGAAGTTGGTATAATGGCACTATGAAAAGAATTCAACGTGTGGACCTCATAGATGGTCCTATTTTACCTACTCTTTTAAGTTTTGCCTTTCCTATTCTTTTATCCAATATCTTCCAACAACTCTACAATACTTCGGATGTCATGATTGTAGGACGATTTTTAGGTCAAAAATCATTGGCAGCCGTTGGGGCGACCTCTGCTATTTTTGATTTGATTGTTGGATTTGCTGTCGGTGTTGGAAATGGGATGGGCATCATTATCGCGAGAAATTATGGAGCTAAAAACGATGACCAATTACGAAAATCTGTCGCAGCAACTGCTGTTATTGGCGGCATCCTCAGTCTCTTCGTGATATCTATTGGTGTTGTGGGTCTTTATCCCCTTCTCCAGTTTTTAGGGACCCCACCAGCTATTATAGCTCAGTCCTATCTCTATATCTCCACTATTGTCAATGGTGTAGCTGTGACCTTTGCCTATAATCTTTGTGCCGGACTTCTGAGAGCGGTTGGCGATAGCTTAGCGGCACTCTACTTCTTGATTATCGCTGCCGTTCTCAATATTCTTCTTGATCTTTATTTTATTACCCAACTCCATCTCGGAGTCCAATCCGCTGGGATTGCGACTATTATTGCGCAAAGTTTTTCTGCACTTCTTTGTTTCTTTTATATTCGCAAAAAAGTGCCTTTCCTCCTGCCAAATCGCAACGATTTTGTTTGGGATCAAAGACTCTATCAAGACTTAATCAGTCAGGGATTGACCATGGGGCTCATGTCTTCCATTGTCTCTATCGGAACAGTTATCTTACAATCAGCTATCAATAAGCTTGGAATGACCATCATAAGTGCTCAAATCTCAGCTCGTCGGATCATGTCCTTTGCCCTCCTGCCAATGGCTGCTATTTCCACTAGTATGACGACCTTTACCTCGCAAAACTTTGGTGCTAAACGCTTTCGACGGATTCAAAAAGGGGTCAAACAAGCTTGTCTTCTCTCCTTCGTTTGGTCGATCATTGTTGCCATCCTCCTCTTCTTTACAAGCCCGTTCTTAACAAACCTCATATCTGGATCTAGCGATCCTAACTTGATCGCAAATGCCAGTCTCTATCTGCAAATCAGCTCCTGCTTCTATCCGGTCTTAGGATGCCTCTTGATTTTAGGGAATTCCCTCCAAGGTATTGGTAGAAAATTGACCCCTTTGATTTCTAGCTTTATCGAGTTAACAGGAAAAATTCTCTTTGTACTTTTCATTATCCCTCATACAGGCTATATAGGAGTCATTCTTTGCGAGCCTCTCATTTGGGTCCCAATGACCCTCCAACTTTGGTTTACCTACCACAAAGCCAGTCATCAGCTTCTTGCACCATAGCATTCGACGAGTACATAATAAAACAACTTCTGCTCATTTGAACAGAAGTTGTTTTTTGTCATCAGACGTCTATTAGAACAAGCCAATAGCTGTTCCATCAGCAGCCACATCCATATTTAAAGCAGCTGGACGTTTGGTAGACCAGGCATGGTCATGACATCCCCAGTCAAAGCGACAATAAAGCCTGCTCCCAATTTTGGAACCACTTCACGAATAGTAATTTCAAAGTTTTCCGGAGCTCCCAAGGCATTTGGATTATCGGAGAAGCTATATTGTGTTTTGGCCATACAGATTGGCAACTTATCCCAACCATTTTTCACGATTTGGGCAATTTGTGTCTTGGCTTTCTTCTCAAAATTCACCTTCGTACCGCGATAAATTTCTGTAACAATCTTTTCAATTTTTTCTTCAACAGAAAGGTTATTATCATACAAGCGTGTGTAGTTAGCTGGACTTGTTTCGATGGTTTTAACCAAGGTTTCAGCAAGTTCAACTCCACCGTCAGCACCATTCGCCCATACACTCGCAAGCTCAACTGGCACCTCAATTTCAGCACACAATTCTTTCAAAGTAGCAATTTCCGCTGCTGTATCGGTGATAAATTCATTGATAGCAACCACTGCAGGAATGCCAAACTTACGGATATTTTCAACGTGGCGTTTCAAGTTGGCAAAACCAGCACGAACAGCCTCTACATTTTCTTCAGTCAAAGCATCCTTAGTCACTCCACCGTTCATCTTAAGAGCACGGAGAGTCGCTACAATCACAACTGCATCTGGTGATGTAGGCAAATTTGGAGTTTTAATATCAAGGAATTTTTCAGCACCAAGGTCAGCACCAAAACCAGCTTCTGTAATCGTATAGTCTGCTAAATGAAGAGCTGTCGTCGTTGCTAATACAGAGTTACATCCATGGGCGATATTGGCAAATGGACCACCGTGAACAAAGGCAGGCGTTCCATAGATGGTTTGAACCAAGTTTGGCTTAATCGCATCTTTGAGAATCAAGGCAAGAGCCCCTTCCACTTCCAAATCACGGACATAAACTGGACTACGATCATAACGGTAACCAATAACGATGTTGGCCAAACGACGTTTCAAATCTTCAATATCTGTCGCCAAGCAAAGGATGGCCATGATCTCAGAAGCAACGGTAATATCAAACCGTCTTCACGCGGAATCCCATTTAAAGGACCGCCAAGACCGACAGAAACATGACGAAGAGCGCGGTCATTCAAGTCCACTACCCGTTTCCAGATAATCCGACGTTGGTCAATACCTAGCTCATTTCCTTGGTGCAAATGATTATCAATCAATGCTGAGAGGGCATTATTAGCCGTTGTGATCGCATGCATATCCCCTGTGAAATGAAGATTGATGTCTTCCATGGGTAGAACTTGGGCATAACCACCTCCAGCAGCACCACCTTTGATTCCCATAACCGGACCTAAAGAAGGTTCGCGAATGGCAATCATAGTTTTTTTACCAATTTTATTCAAAGCATCTGCTAGACCAATGGTGATGGTTGACTTCCCTTCTCCAGCAGGTGTAGGATTAATAGCAGTGACTAAAATGAGCTTTCCAACTGGATTTATCTCAACTTCACGAATCTTATCAAAGCTCAATTTCGCCTTGTATTTTCCATACAATTCAAGATCATCGTCAACCAAACCAATTTTCTTCACAACGTCTACAATCGGTTGGAGTTCAATGCTTTGAGCAATTTCGATATCTGTTTTCATAAGGGACTCCTTTATATTTGATAGATCTATTATACCTAAAATTCGCGAAAATAACATATTTTTTTCACCTTTTGAATCGAACGTTCGTTTTTTATGTAAATTTTATGGCTACACATAGCTAATCCTAATAGCTTCAGAACTTTACTTATGTATCTTTTTTGTGTAAAATAAGCATATGCATATTTTAATTACATCAGGCGGGACGAGCGAAGCCATTGATAGTGTTCGTTCGATCACCAATCATTCCACTGGGAGCCTAGGGAAAATCCTTGCAGAAACGGCTCTTGCTAAGGGACATCAGGTGACCTTGATCACAACGCCTACCGCGCTTAAACCTGATCCTCACCCACAGCTTCGACTTCTATTGATCGACAATGTTGAGGAACTTCTCTCTCAAATGAAAAAGGAAGTTCCTCGTCACCAGGTATTAATCCATGCTATGGCAGTCTCAGACTATACGCCTGTTTACATGACAGGCCTTGATGAAGTTAAGAATGCTCAGGATCTTCATACCTTTATCCATCGCGAAAATCACGAAACCAAAATCTCTTCGAAAGAAGAATATCAGGTGCTCTTCTTAAAGAAAAATCCGAAGATTATCTCGCTCGTCAAAGAATGGAACCCTGCCATTCAACTGATCGGCTTTAAGCTTTTAGTCGACGTTTCTTCTGAAGAGTTGATCCAGGTAGCGCGTGAAAGCCTGGTTAAAAATCATGCCAGCATGATCGTTGCCAATGATCTGACCAAGATTCAGAACGGTCAGCATCAAGCCTATCTAGTAACAGATGATCACGTTCTAGAAGCTTCTACGAAAACAGAAATCGCAGAGGCTATCCTACGTTATATCAAATAAAAAGGTACATATGACACACATTACTTTAGCGGTTACCGGTAGTATTTCCGCCTATAAGGCTGCTGATATTACCAGCCAACTAACCAAATTGGGATTTGAAGTGAAGGTCCTCATGACTCCTTCAGCCCAAAAATTTATCACCCCTTTAACCTTGCAAGTTCTTTCAAAAAATCAAGTAGGGCTAGATGTCATGATGGAAGACGATCCACAGCGGATCGAGCACATCGACATTGGGAAAGAAACTGACCTCTTTCTTGTCGCGCCAGCCAGTGCCAATACCATTGCTAAATTGGCTATGGGACTGGCAGATAATATGGTCACAAGCACAGCTCTAGCCTTGCCTCAAAGGACTAAAAAATTACTGGCCCCTGCTATGAATACAAAAATGCTAGAACATCCCGCTACCCAACGAAATCTAAAACTCTTACAAGACTATGGTTACCAGATTATCCAACCTCGTGATGCTATTCTTGCTTGCGGGGACAAAGGTTCTGGAGCTCTAGCGACTGTAGAAACTATTGTTGAAGCTGTTAAGGAGAATTGTTTATGAGAAAGTCATCTTCTATTTCACGAATTGCCATCTTTTTTGCGGTGATGATCACCATTCACTTTGTGACATCCTTCATTCTGCAATTTGTTCCATCAGGAATTCAACCAACCTTGGTTCATATTCCTGTCGTGATCGCCTCTATCATATACGGTCCACGGATTGGAGCTATCTTAGGACTCCTCATGGGACTCTTTAGTCTCACTATGAATACCTTGGTTATAACACCCGCAAGCTATCTCTTTAGTCCCTTTGTCCCTCACGGGAATCTCTACTCCCTTATCATTGCCATAGTCCCTCGGATTCTCATCGGAGTAACCCCTTACTTCGTCTATCGCTGGATTCGCAATCGTACAGGACTTGTGATCGCTGGAATTGTCGGCTCTATGACCAATACTGTTTTCGTTCTAAGTGGGATTTATTTCTTCTTTGGTAACAGTTTTGGAGGGGGGAATTCAACATTTCCTGGCCTTGATTGTATCTACCAACTCTCTCATCGAAGTCATTGCAACAGTACTCATTACCAGTGCAGTCGTTCCCTCTCTTGAAAAATTAAAATAACCTTCCAAGCCAAGACCAATTTATCTTGGCTTTTTTTGATGGTGAATTAACCCTATTTTTTTGAAAAGATTTACAATTATCGCTAGAATTTTCTGAAAAAATTTGCTATAATGTAAGCGATTAAATTATAAGCAAAAAGGAGACGCTTGCATGACCTATCAAGAAAACTACCAAAAATGGCTCGACTTTGCTGAATTACCAGCTTACCTTCGTGATGAGTTGGTCGCAATGGATGAAAAAACAAAAGAAGATGCCTTCTATACCAACCTTGAATTCGGTACAGCTGGTATGCGTGGATTAATCGGTGCTGGTACTAACCGTATTAATATCTATGTTGTTCGCCAAGCAACTGAAGGGTTGGCCCAATTAATCGACTCAAAAGGTGAGGAAGCGAAGAAACGCGGTGTTGCGATCGCCTACGACAGCCGTCACTTCTCTCCTGAGTTTGCTTTTGAATCTGCTCAAGTTTTGGCTGCACACGGTATCAAATCTTATGTATTTGAAAGCCTTCGTCCAACACCTGAATTGTCATTTGCTGTTCGTCACCTCCACACATTTGCTGGGATCATGGTAACTGCTAGCCACAACCCTGCTCCATTTAATGGATACAAGGTTTATGGTGAAGACGGTGGACAAATGCCACCTGCAGATGCTGATGCATTGACAGATTACATTCGTGCTATCGAAAATCCTTTCACTGTACAATTGACTGACCTTGAAGAAAGCAAGGCTAGCGGTCTCATCGAAGTTATCGGTGAAATGTCGACGCTGAATACTTGAAAGAAGTGAAAGGCGTAAACATCAACCAAGACTTGATTAATGAATACGGACGCGACATGAAGATTGTCTACACTCCACTTCATGGTACTGGTGAAATGTTGGCTCGTCGTGCTCTTGCCCAAGCTGGATTTGAAGCTGTTCAAGTTGTTGAAGCTCAAGCTGTTCCAGATGCTGACTTCTCAACTGTTAAATCTCCTAACCCAGAAAGCCAAGCAGCCTTTGCTCTTGCTGAAGAACTTGGCCGCAAAGTAGACGCTGATGTATTGGTTGCAACTGACCCAGATGCTGACCGCCTTGGTGTTGAAATCCGCCAACCAGACGGTTCTTACCTAAACCTTTCTGGTAACCAAATCGGAGCGATCATTGCTAAATACATTCTTGAAGCTCACAAAACAGCTGGTACACTTCCTGCCAATGCTGCGCTCTGTAAATCAATCGTATCAACTGAGTTGGTAACTAAGATTGCAGAAAGCTACGGCGCAACGATGTTTAACGTCTTGACTGGTTTCAAATTTATTGGTGAAAAAATTCATGAATTTGAAACACAACACAACCACACTTACATGCTTGGTTTCGAAGAAAGCTTCGGTTACCTCATCAAACCATTCGTACGTGACAAAGACGCTATCCAAGCCGTTCTTATCGTTGCTGAAATCGCAGCTTACTACCGTTCACGTGGTATGACTTTGGCAGATGGTATCGAAGAAATCTACAAACAATACGGCTACTTCGCAGAAAAAACCATCTCTGTTACCCTTTCAGGTGTGGATGGAGCTGCTGAAATCAAGAAAATCATGGATAAATTCCGTGGCAATGCTCCTAAACAATTTAACAATACAGACATTGCTAAGACAGAAGACTTCTTGGAACAAACAGCTACTACTGCTGACGGCGTTGAAATTGACAACTCCTCCAAGCAACGTGCTTAAATACATCTTGGCTGATGATTCATGGTTTGCCGTTCGTCCTTCAGGTACAGAACCAAAAATCAAATTCTACATCGCTACAGTTGGTGAATCTGAAGCAGATGCTAAAGAAAAAATTGCGAATATCGAAGCAGAAATTAATGCATTTGTAGGCTAAAACACGAGGCTGGGACAAAAGTCCTAGCCTCTCAATTATTTTTGGATTGTCGAGCAAGACGCAGTGGTTAAATGGACTCTACTACGCTGATTTCATCAGCTTTTATAGCCCTACTCAACTGTGCGGAGGTGGGACTACGAAATCGAATTCTAACGAATTACCGATTTCTGTCCCACTCTCTCTTTCTTTCGTAGCAAATACCAGCGATTTTATAGAAAATATGGCATACTAGACATAGAAGAAAGCGAGGTAATCTCATGGAACAATTTTTAGAAGATATTAAAGATCTTGAAGTGACAACTGTCGCGAGTGCGCAAGAAGCGATCGATCAAAAAGAAACAGCGACCTTCTTTATCGGACGCAAGACTTGTCCTTACTGCCGGAAGTTTGCTGCTAAGTTAGCAACTGTCGTAGCTGAAACAAAAGCTCATATCTATTTTATTAATAGTGAGGAACCAAGTCAGCTAGACGCATTACAAGCCTTCCGCTCAACTTACGGTATCCCAACTGTCCCAGGATTTTTACATGTTGAATCCGGTGAAGTCACTGTTCGTTGCGACTCTTCCATGTCTGAAGAAGAAATCAAAGCATTCGCTCATCTATAAAAAATAGCTAGAGATCAGTCTCTAGCTATTTTTCATTTTCCGTAAAAGTCGTCCAAATCTTTTGCTGGGGTTTAGCAAAAGGATAGTCCGAAAATTCTTCTGGTGTTAACCAAACAGTCGATTCACTTGCTGGCTGCACTCCTTCTTTTACTAGGCCGTAACGAAGTTGAACCTGCCATTTGCGATGCGAAAAGATATGCTGAACGATAGGATACGATCTGTCCTGCCAATCAATGGCCAAGTCATAGTCCTGTTCAAAAGAAAGAATTTCTGGGTTACTCTCTGCTTCCCCCTTCCCATCCAATAGAGATAATTGGCCTAGGTTCTCAGATAGGCTATCCACTTCGATCAAGGGGAAATGCCAGAAACCTGATAAAAGCCCCTCTCGCTCATTTTTCTCCAACAAGTAGCGCCCTTGACTATCCTTGATAATAAAGGCTGTGAGATAGACAGGTAGCGGTTTCTTCTTAGGACCCTTAATGGGATAACGATCCATGGTTCCATGTTGATAAGCCGCGCTAAACTCTTTTACAGGACTTTCTTCCGGCCGTGGATTGACTGGGCGATTCAATATCGGATCCCAAATCCATCAAAGCCTGATTAAAATCACCAGGACGGTCCGGATCGATCAAGATTTCCATCATGGCTTGAAAAATCTTGCGATTAGTCGGGACTCCGATATCGTAGTCTACCTCAAACAAGCGGGCTAGAACACGCATGACATTGCCATCCACTGCTGGCTCTGGTAATCCAAAGGCAATACTAGCAATGGCACCAGCTGTATAAGGCCCAATTCCCTTGAGTTTAGATATTTCGTCATAGCTTGATGGAAACACTCCTCCATGATTTTCCATTATCTGCTGGGCAGCTTGCTGCATGTGACGGACACGTGAGTAATAGCCCAAGCCTTCCCAAGCTTTTAAGAGTTTTTCTTCAGGGGCTAGAGCCAATTCAGCTACCGTCGGAAACCAGTCTAAAAAACGCTCATAATAAGGAATCACCGTATCGACACGTGTCTGCTGGAGCATAATCTCTGAGATCCAAATTTTATAAGGATCCTGGGTCCTTCTCCAGGGAAGATCCCGTTTATGGGCATCATACCAGGCTAATAACTTTTCTCGGAAGGAAGCAATTTTTTCCTCCTCCCACATGGTAATCCCGTAATCTTTTAAATCTAACATATTCCTAGTATACCATAGAATGAGTTAGAGTTTAGAAATTCTGATTTTATAAAGAAAAAAAGGCTGGGACAAAAGTCCTAGCCTCTCAATTATTTTTGGATTGTCGAGCAAGACGCAGTGGTTGAGTGGGCTCTACTACGCTGATTTCATCAGCTTTTACAGCCCTACTCAACTGTGCGGAGATGGGACGACGAAATCGAATTCTAACGAATTACCGATTTCTGTCCCACTCTCTAAATGCATTTCTTATTGTTCAACAGCTTGAGCAGCCGTAATCAAGGTTAATTTATAGACGTCATCTGCATTACATCCACGAGAAAGGTCGTTGACTGGTTTGTTCAACCCTTGCAAAACTGGACCTACCGCTGCAAAGCCACCAAGACGTTCTGCCATCTTGTATCCCAATGTTACCTGCCTCAATACCAGGGAAGATAAAGACATTGGCTTGTCCTGCCACCTTGCTTCCTGGAGCCTTCAAGGCTGCAGTTGCAGGGACAAAGGCTGCGTCAAATTGCAATTCCCCGTCAATTTCAAGATCTGGACGAAGTTCATGGGCAAGCTTAGTCGCTTCGACAACCTTATCAACACTTTCACCGAAACCAGATCCTTTTGTTGAATAGCTCAACATAGCAATTTTTGGATCAATTCCAAACATCTTGGCTGTGATAGCTGAGTTGATGGCAATTTCGGCTAATCCTTCAGCATCTGGATTGATGTTGATGGCACAGTCCCCAAACAAGTAGCGTTCAGATCCACGAACCATAAGGAAAGCCCCTGAAGTCCGTTTTACATTTGGACGAGTTTTGATAATTTGTAAGGCCGGACGAACAGTTGCGGCTGTTGAGTGAATCGCACCAGAAACCATACCATCAACAATTCCCATGTGTACCAACATGACACCAAAATAGTTAACATCGTCTTTCAAGACTTGACGCGCTTCTTCTTCTGTCATTTTGCCCTTACGACGTTCTACCAAGGAAGCTACCATTTCTTCAAAACCTGGATAAGAATGAGGATCGATGACTTCATATCCATCCAAAACCCCTTCGATTTCAAGATAAATCCGAATTTTTTCCGGATTACCAAGCAAGACAGGGGTTACTTCTGTCTCGTTCACAATACGTTTTGTCGCTTGGAGAATACGAGGTTCTTCACCTTCTGGTAATACAATACGTGCATTCTTACCAACGAGGTTGGCTTTGAGATTTTCGAAAACTTCCATGAGTTTTACTCCTTTTAATAATTAATAACTTGTTTGAAGCTGTGTTAATACAGCTTGGAAATCTGGAGGTAGTGGACTTTCTATGACCAATTCTTCCTCTAGAAATGGATGATAATAGGATAGACGATGACAATGAAGGGCTTGGCGCTCAATGCCGTCTTCTAAACTGCCGCCATAGAGATCATCTCCCAAGAGCGGAAAACCAATATGGGAAAAATGAACGCGGATCTGGTGGGTTCGACCTGTGTGTAACTGAATATCCACTAGGTGAATATCACCAAAAGATTGAACAACCTGGTAGCTAGTATGAGCATACTTGCCACCCTTAGCTACCTTTCGGGTGATAATTGAATCTTCATCACGCGCAATCGGAGCAATAATCTCTCCGACAGGATCAAGCTTCCCAGATCCCTTGACCAAGGCATAATAGCGTTTCTGAATCGTTTTAGACTGCAATTGCTTATCCAAGCGGGCATGGGCATAGCCATGTTTGGCAAAGAGCATGACGCCACTTGTATCCTTGTCCAAGCGAGTGACAATGTGTACCTGCTGGTTCTCATAGCCTTGTTTCACATAATAGCCTTTTACAAAATTGGCTAAGGTATTGGAATGAATCGCACTTGGAATAGAAGCAATCCCAAAGGGTTTGTTTAAGATCAAAAAATGATCATCTTCAAACAAAATATCCAAAGATCGATCCATGGGTTTCAGAGTTTCGAACCCTTCTTCTGCTGGAATATCAATGACCAAGCGATCCCCAATATCCAACAAATAAATTGCATTCTCCGGACGTCCATTGACAAGGATCTGGCCACCACGAAACTTAATCTTTGCTAAGAGACCCTTAGAAACCTCATGCTTTTTCAGGAAGGTCTTGACCTTGACATGCTCATCGACAATGAATTCAAATCTCATTCTCTATCATCTCCGATAAAGGCATCCTTGACCCGATTCCAGAAACTGGTATGACTGGAGCTGGCCACAAAATTAATCTTATGGTTGTCAATCTGGTATTCTACCTTTGCAATATTACGGTAAGAATAGGTTGAATTGTCGACAGAGATAATGTGGAAGCCAGATCTCGTCGGTGTAATCTCGATCTTATCCTTTTTAGGGACAATGACAGAAGAACCCAAGGTACGATAAACACGGTTGTTGAGACTGGCGATCTCAGCAATCTGCAGCGCCTCAATAGTTGGGTGAAGGACTGCTCCTCCTAAGGATTTGTTGTAAGCCGTACTTCCTGTAGGAGTCGAAACGGTAATCCCGTCTCCTCTGAAGCGCTCAAAATCCACTCCATTAATCGTGAGATCGGCAACCATGGTCCGGTCGCTTCTCTTAATCGTCGCTTCGTTCAACGCTCTCATAGTACGGGTTTCCCCATTATCAAAAGTAATTTTAACATTCAAAATAGGGTAAGAAACCTTGGCACCTGTATCATATTTTAAATTCTCAACCAACTTATCGATTTCACTGTCTAAGTAATCCGTATAAAATCCTAAGTGTCCAGTATGGACGCCGATAAAGCGCACGCGATCCAACTGCTGTTCATACTTGTGAAAGGCTGATAGCAACATCCCATCGCCACCAATTGAAATCACAATATCCGGATGCTTCTCCGTCAAAAATAAAATTATTTTTTTCCGAAGCTTGTAGCGCAACTGCTGAAAAAAACCTCTTCACTTTGACGCTTGCGATTGCGAATAATGGATACTTTTTACCTGTAGTCTTCATCTGTGTCATCACTATTTCCAACGCCATCATTTAACTTACGATGAAGTGGATCAAACAGGGCTTGAGCCTCCTGAATCGCATCCCGAATTGCCCCCATCTCTTCATCCAAGAGATAGGCCAGGTTTGCTGTCGTCTCTAAGCGTTTTTTTGATCTCGTCTGGAAAGTCTCCTTTATATTTATAATTAAGCGAGTGTTCAATGGTTGCCCAAAAATTCATGGACAAGGTCCGAATTTGAATCTCTGCTAAGATCGTTTCATTTCCATCAATAGTATCGACCGGATACTCGACCACGACGTGGTAACTCCGGTAGCCACTTGATTTCTTGTGGCGGATGTAGTCTCGCTCTTGGACCACGCGCATATCCTGCCGTTGTCTCAGAACCTCTAGGATCTCTTCGACGTCATCCACAAACTGGACCATGATGCGAAGACCAGCAATATCTTGCATATCTTGAGCCAGATTTTCTTCAGAAATATTTCTTCGGACCATCTTTTCGCGGATGCTTTCAATCGGCTTGACCCTTCCTGTGACAAACTCGATTGGAGAATGCTTTTGTTGCTTACGATATTGCTTACGAATCCCACGCAGTTTGATTTTTAATTCCCCAACTGCTTGGATATACGGATCTAAGAAGTTTTCCCAATCAATTGCCATCCTACCACCTTGTAATCTGAACCATTTTTGTATACAATAAACACATCTCTTATTATATCATGAATCGCTTTCGAAAAAAAGCAAAGGACTACAAAATGAACCATTTAGAAATTGAATACAAACCTTGCTAGATAAGGAGGAATACCAATCCCTCCTTCCACTTTTTGCTGATACAGAATTGGTTGTCCAAACCAATCACTATATCGATACACCCGACCAGCTCATCCGTAAGGAAAAAATGGCCTTGCGGGTGCGTACTTTCACAGATCAGGCTGAATTGACTCTCAAGGTCCCTGAAGCAGTTGGCCATTTCGAGTACAATCAAGACCTCAGCCAAGACGAAACCGAGGCGATCCTTCAACACCAACAGTTTCCTGACGGAGAAATCAAAAACCTCTTGATGTTAAAAGGAATCCCCGTTGAACAACTGGCTGTTTGGGGGAGTCTTACAACAGAACGATACGAAAAAGAAACAGCTGCAGGCCTAGTGGCTCTGGACCACAGTCTCTATCTAGATACTGAAGATTATGAGTTGGAAATCGAGGTCGAAACTGCTGAGCAGGAAGAAAATTTCCATCAGTTCATGACAGAGCATGGGAATCGTCTACAAAGCAACAAAAAAATAAAAATCGCCAGATTGGCGGAAAGATTGTAAAATAGCTGAAATTATCGCAAATTTTTGCTAAAATAGTGCTAAGATCAAAAATCTAAATGAGGTTGGAATCACATGTCAGATAAAAAAAATATGAAGCTCTTCTCTCTCAATTCAAATCCAGAGATTGCGCAAAAAATCGCGGATCATGCTGGGGTTCCACTTGGGAAAATTTCATCCCGTCAATTCTCAGATGGTGAAATCCAAGTCAATATTGAGGAAAGTGTTCGTGGATATGATATTTATATCATTCAATCAACCAGTTTCCCTGTCAACAATCACTTGATGGAACTGTTAATTATGGTAGATGCTTGCCAACGGGCCAGCGCAAATACTGTCAATGTGGTCATGCCTTACTTCGGTTATGCTCGCCAAGACCGGACTGCTGCTCCTCGTGAACCAATCACTGCTAAACTCGTCGCAAACATGTTGGTCAAAGCTGGGGTGGATCGTGTCGTCACACTGGATCTCCATGCAGTGCAGGTTCAAGGTTTCTTCGATATTGCCGTGGATAACCTCTTTACCATTCCACTTTTTGCAGAGCACTACATCAACAAAGGTCTAACTGGTCCTGATGTCGTCGTCGTCAGTCCTAAAAATTCAGGTGTCAAACGGGCTCGTAGTTTAGCTGAATATCTTGATGCACCGATTGCGATCATTGATTACGAGCAAGATGATGCAAACCGTGATTATGGCTATATTATCGGGGATGTCAAAGATAAGAAAGCGATCTTGATTGACGATATCCTCAATACTGGTAAGACATTCTCAGAAGCTGCGAAAATCGTCGAACGCGAAGGAGCTACTGAAATTTATGCTGTTTCAAGCCATGGTTTATTTGTGAAAGGTGCTGTCGAGTTATTAGACCAAGCTCCGATCAAAGAAATCTTAGTAACCGATTCTGTTGCTCCAAATGGACCAACACCAAAAATATTAACTATCTGACAGCTAGCGAACTGATCGCTGAAGCTATTGTTCGCATTCAAGAAAGAAAACCTGTTAGTCCTCTATTTGCCTACCACAAGAAATAAGGTCTTAATGTGATATATTTTGATAATGCCGCAACAACTCCCCTTCTACCTGAAGTCATTGATAAAATGTCTGAAACCATGAAGACCACTTTTGGAAATCCATCGAGCCTCCATGCTCATGGACGGATGGCTAGTAAACTTCTCCGAGAATCTCGCGAACAGATTGCTCAGTCTCTCCATACTCTTCCAAATCGTATTTTCTTCACTTCAGGTGGATCAGAAAGTAATAATACCGTTATAAAAGGCTACTGCTTGAAACACCAAGCAGATGGCAAACACATCATAACTACTGCTTTGGAACACCATGCGGTTCTCGAACCCATTGAATACCTTGTAGAACGTTTCGGATTTGAAGTTACGATCGTCCAACCAAGAGATGGACGCATTCAGGCTAGTGATATTAAGGCTACACTTAGACCAGATACCATTCTTGTCTCTACCATGTTTGCCAATAATGAGACAGGCGATCTGTTACCGATTAAAGAAATCGGAGAACTCTTAAAAGATCATCCAGCTGCCTTTCACGTTGATGCTGTCCAAGCAATTGGAAAGGTCCCTGTCTATCCCGAAGAGTTGGGAATTGATTTTCTCAGTGCTTCTGCCCACAAATTCCATGGACCAAAGGGCGTCGGTTTCCTTTATGCAACCTCCCCAGATTTTGATAATCTTTTACATGGTGGGGATCAGGAAAGTAAGATGAGAGCCAGTACGGAAAATCTCATTTCTATTGTCGGGATGGCAACCGCGCTTCAGCAAGCTACACTTCATCAAGAAGAGAATATCCACCATGTTCAAAAACTCGGTCAAGAACTAGTCAATGGTTTAGCATCCTTCGACTACTACGTTAATGCGAATGACGATCATCTTCCATTTGTTTGGAATCTTGGCTTTCCGGGTGTCCAAAATGACGTTTTATTGATGCGACTCGATCTTGCTGGAATTTCTGTCTCTACAGGTTCTGCTTGTACCGCTGGTACAGTTCAACCCAGCCATGTCCTTGAGGCGCTCTATGGAAAAGATAGCTCACGCCTAAAAGAATCCCTTCGAATTAGCTTTTTCAGAACTCAATACCGTAGAGGAGGTTCAAAACTTCCTCGTAAAACTTAAAGAAATTTTATCATAGGAGAACAATATGACTTTTGAAACTAGTATCACATTGAAAGACTGCAAATATACCTATAGTCTACACCCAAATATTAAAAAATATACCTTACGTGACAATACATTTGCTGTTACAAAAGTTGGAAATTACGAGTTGAATCGTTTGCTCGAAGCTGTTCCAAATAGCGGTGAAGGCTTCTTGCTTAAAATTATCTTCAACAAAGATCTAACTGGTTTTAAAATCAATATTACAGATAAGTCAGGTCTTCGCCTGGTTAATATCTTTAAAAATCCAGAAAATGACATTATCCAACAAAAATTCTATTTCTTAATGGATAGTCTCGTTGAAAGAGAAATTTTCAACAAAACAGAGGTTTAATATGGTAACCCTAACTTATATCGACGCGTACCAAGTAGAACGAACGACTACTTATCCCGACCTTGCAGCCTGCATCCTAGCTTTTTCAGGCTGTGTAACCTTACCTGACTCTTACTCAATCGTATCCATTGAATACAAGGGTGAAAAGCTCCCCTATACGGGGCGTGTCGATGGACTCTATGCTTTTTTGAAAAAATTAGAACAAGCTAAAAACTAAGCTGATGATGATGGAACTCTTCCATCGCCATCAGCTTTTTAGTTAGACAAAATATTTTTGAAAAATCACTCTAGATAGTTGATTTTTTCACAATCTTCCTATACAATAAGAGGGAAAGGTTGTGATATTGTGAAACATGATAAAAATACTCCAATTCCACGCGCAACAGCAAAACGCTTATCGCTCTACTACCGCATTTTTAAACGCTTTAACTCTGAAAAAATAGAGCGCGCCAATTCCAAGCAAATTGCTGATGCAATTGGGATTGACTCTGCTACCGTTCGCCGAGATTTTTCTTATTTTGGTGAATTAGGAAGACGGGGATTTGGTTATGACGTAAAAAAACTGATGAACTTCTTTGCCGATCTTTTAAATGATAATGCCATTACCAATGTCGCTATTGTGGGGATCGGGAATATGGGAAGTGCACTCCTCAACTATCGCTTCCATGAACGCAATAAGATGAAAATTGTCATGGCGTTTGATCTAGATGATCATGAACTGATCAATACCAAAAGTAAGGATGGGATCCCCATTTATGGGATTTCTACGATCAAAGAGAATCTCAAAACAGAAGGCATTCAAACAGCTATTCTAACTGTTCCAAGCGTCAAGGCTCAAGAAGTGGCTAGCCTTTTGGTAGACGCTGGTGTCAAAGGAATTCTCAGCTTCTCACCAGTGCATCTGACAGTTCCTAAAGATGTCGTCGTCCAATATGTCGATCTCACCAGTGAATTGCAAACACTCCTTTATTTCATGCGAAAAAACGAAGAATAAAGATTTATACATTAACAAGAAAAGAGGCTGGGACAAAAATCCTAGCCTCTCAATTATTTTTGGATTGTCGAGCAAGACGCAGTGGTTGAGTGGGCTCTACTACGCTGATTTCATCAGCTTTTACAGCCCTACTCAACTGTGCGGAGGTGGGACGACGAAATCGAATTCTAACGAATTACCGATTTCTGTCCCACTCTCTTTTTTATACCAAATAATCGGTCTCTTCACGGTAACTATAATAGTTTTCTTCAGATACAATCAAGTGATCCAATAGGGTTAAACCCATCACTTCACAGGCCTCTAAAACTCGTTGCGTTACTTCATCATCATTTTTACTGGGAAATACGGCACCAGATGGATGATTGTGAGCCAAAATGATGGAGGTTGCCATGTGCTTCAATGCATAATGCAGGATTTCACGTGGCTCCGCAATACTTCGATTCACTGTTCCAATAAAAATGGTCTGTTGATGAATAATTTCATTCTGCGTATTCAAATAGAGGGCAACCAGGTGCTCCTGTTTCTTATGGCCGATTTCCTGTTGAATTTTATGGGCCAATTTCTGACTGCTCATGATTTGTTCAGAACTCATCAATTCGTCTTTATGAATCCTTCGTCCAAACTCAATCACAGCCTGAAGTTCGATGGCCTTCACCCGGCCAATACCAGAGATTTCCTGTAGCTCCTCTAGGGTTAATTGACTTAACTCCTTTAAACTATTAACCGAACTCAAAAGACCTTGTGCAATCTCATAAACGCTTTTTTGCTTATTGCCTGTCCGTAAGAGAATGGATAACAATTCTTGATGACTCAGCTTATCTACACCTTCAGAAACCAAGCGTTCTCTAGGAAGCAAAGATGGTTCAATAAATGATATGTCGTACATAATTTCCTCCTCACTTATTAATTCGTAATAAATGGAGAAAACGACGACCTTTCATTATTTACAGGCAATTTCTTGCTTCAAATCATCTAACACTAAGACTTCATCTTTATTAAAGCGGATCTGGTAACCTGTTTGAACTTGTTCAAGCTCCTTTAAAAACTGTTGAATTTCACAGCGGATCAAGTACTCCTGACTCTGAGGAATGGCCTCTAAAGCTTGGTAGACTTGCTCTACTTCGTAGATTCCTTTCGTAATTAAACCATTTCGTGGAAAATCGTTTACTAAGAGATTATAGAAATGATGCAAGAGATGATAAATTCGCTCTTTTGTCACTATTCTACCTCCTTATCATACTCTTTCTCCTTTATTATATACTGATTTTCCCTCAATATTATGACAAGTTCCTTACATTATATTACCAATCTCTTACAATTTTACAAGAATTTCTCCTAGCTTCCTACATAGAAAAAGCCCAGACATTTCTGTCTCGGACTTTATTTTCTTAAAGTTGCATTTGATTATAAGACTTGCTGAATGAATCCAGGATGTCTTTTGGAGCCTTGTCATAGTCAACAGAGGTTTCCAAATTTCCTTTTACAATCGTACGGTAAGTCGCTGCAGCATCCTCACAGGTCACCAAGGTGATCTCATTAACGCCTTCACGATCTTGAATAACATCTACACGGTCTGGAGTCACTGTCTCAACAGACGAGATGACATAAGTATAGATTTTTTCTTTATCCGTGATGTAGATCTTCATACCCGCCTTGGCTTTCTCTAATGGTGAGAATAACATGGCATTTGCTCCAGTTAGGCCAAATACGTGGTGACTAGCAAGAGAATAATTGCCTTGTCCCATGACTTGGTTTTCCTTCATGGTCCCTGCTCCGTAGTAGAGGGCTACATTTTCAAGCCCCTTAAAGATCGGAAGGTTCATGTTTAATTCAGGAATCGAAATTCCCCCAATTACTGGTAGTTTTTGAGCTTGCCATTGGGCATTGATGACAGCTTCCGTCGAAAGTGACTGGACATGTTGGAAATCAAAGCTCGTCTTCACTTCTTTATTCTTATCAATGGTTTTTTTATCGACCTTGCTAACCTGATATTGGTTGGTATGCCAAACCATAATCATGTTTCGGATCGGAGCATTGAAAATCAAGAGAAGCGAGAGAATAATCAAAAGTGTTGCAACGATGTTGATAAGAGTATTGCGTAAACTCTTTTTCTTTTTTCTTTTGCGTGACATGCTGTCCCCTTATCTATTCGTTTCTTCCACTACTTCTTCATCTTTTTCATCAGGCTGGACAGTTGTAAAGGTCACAATTTTCGCATCCTGATCCAGTCTCATGACTTTCACACCCTGAGTTGAACGACCCGTTTGAGAGATATTCCCAACATTTGTGCGAATCATGACTCCTGTATCGGTAATAATCATCAGATCTTCATCCCCTTTAACAGTTAAAAGACCAGCTAACGGACCATTTTTCTCTGTAATATTGGCTGTCTTGATTCCTTTACCACCACGGCCTTTGGTTGGGTATTCGCTAGCCATTGTACGCTTACCATACCCTTTTTCAGTGATGATCAATACTTCGTCCTGGTCCGTAACGACACTTGCCCCAACAACCTTGTCTCCTTCACGGAGATTCACACCACGTACACCTGTGGCAGAACGTCCCATATTCCGAACTACTGCCTCATTAAAGCGGACTGAATATCCATATTTGGTACCGATAATGACGTCAGTATTGCCATCTGTAAGGAAGACATTGATCAATTCATCCTCGTCCCGTAGGTTCAGAGCTTTCAGACCGTTCTGACGGATATTTGAAAAATTCTGCTACATTGGTGCGCTTGACTACACCTTGTCGCGTCGTAAAGAAGAGATAAGACTTCATCACTGCGATCTTGCTCCACATTGATAATGGTTTGAATCGATTCACCTTCGTCCAATTTTAAGAGGTTGACGATTGGTAATCCTTTAGCTGTCCGGCCATATTCTGGAATCTCATAACCTTTCAGACGATAGACACGCCCCTTATTGGTAAAGAAGAGCAAATGATCATGGGTGCTCGTAGAAACCAATTCACGAACAAAGTCATCATCTTTGACACCAGTTCCTTGGACCCCACGTCCACCACGTTTTTGTGCAGTAAATTCAGCTTGGTCCAAACGTTTGATGTATCCTTTATTAGAAAGGGTAATTAAGACATCTGTTTCTTCAATCAAGTCCTCATCTTCAAGAGAAAGAACTTCCCCTACCATCAACTCAGTTCGACGAGCATCGCCAAACTTGCGTTTGACTTCTTCTAATTCTTCCTTGATGATAGTCGCCACACGCTCTGGTTTAGCCAAAATATCAGCCAAATCAGCAATCAGGGCAACCAAGTCGTCATATTCACTCTGGATCTTGTCTCGTTCCAAACCGGTCAAACGACGAAGACGCATGTCCAAAATGGCTTGACTTTGACGTTCAGAAAGTTTGAACTTCGCCATCAATTCAGCCTGTGCTTCAGCGTCTGTCCGGCTATTGCGGATAATCCGGATCACTTCATCTATGTGATCCAAGGCAATCAGCAAACCTTCTAAAATATGGGCACGTGCTTCCGCTTTTTCTTTATCAAAGATGGTCCGTCGAGTCACCACTTCTTTCTGGTGCTCAATATAAGCACCTAAAATTTGGCGAAGAGAAAGAACCTTTGGAACTCCATTTTGGATCGCCAACATATTGAATCCAAAATTGGTTTGCATTTGCGTCATCTTAAAGAGGTTGTTCAAAATAACGTTAGCCGAAGCATCTCGGCGAACCTCAATCACAAAACGAACCCCTTCACGGTTTGATTCATCACGTACAGCTGTAATCCCTTCGATCCGTTTTTCTTGCACCAAGCGAACGATGTGCTCGTGAACCTTGGTTTTATTGACCATATAAGGGAACTCAGTAACAACAATCCGTTCACGGCCACTCTTAGTTACTTCAATTTCTGTACGAGAACGAAGAACGATTGAGCCTTTTCCTGTTTCATAGGCTTTGTGGATACCTGATTTCCCCATGACCAAAGCACCTGTCGGAAAATCTGGACCAGGAAGAACTTCCATAAGTTCACGGGTCGTTACCTCAGGATTATCCATCATCAGCTTCACTGCGTCAATGGTTTCTCCCAGATTGTGAGGAGGAATATTTGTAGCCATCCCAACAGCAATCCCAGTAGCACCATTGACGAGAAGGTTAGGGAAACGTGCAGGTAAGACCAAAGGTTCGCGTTCGCTGGCATCATAATTATCAGCGAAATCAACTGTATTTTTGTTGATATCCCGCAACATTTCAAGAGCGATCTTACTCATACGGGCTTCGGTATACCGTTGTGCAGCGGCACCATCACCGTCCATAGAACCAAAGTTTCCATGACCGTCCACTAACATGTAGCGATAACTCCACCATTGCGCCATCCGAACCATGGCTTCATAAATAGAGGAATCTCCCGTGTGGGTGGTATTTACCCATAACATCCCCTGTAATACGGGCTGACTTCTTATGTGGTTTATCTGGTGTAACACCCAATTCATTCATTCCGTACAAAAATACGACGGTGAACAGGTTTCAAACCATCACGAACATCAGGGTAGGGCACGAGCAACGATAACACTCATGGCATAATCGATAAAACTCGTCTTCATTTCTGATGTTAAATTCACATCAATTAGATTCTTATCCTGCATTCAAAAAAATGCCTCTCTTTACTTAATTCACCATACTATTATAACACATTTTAGCCTATTTTTTTCTTCTTAGGAACACAAATGTAAAAACGTTTACATCAAAGGATTCATACTGTATCAGATGACAAAGACTTTCAAAAGTGGTAGAATGAAGACGTATGAGAATCTATCTCAAAAATATGAAGGAGACGTTTAGACTCATGACTTTGACTAAACAACACAAAAAGTTATCCTTGTCGGTGACGGTGCTGTAGGTTCATCTTACGCTTTTGCACTTGTTAACCAAGGAATTGCACAAGAGCTTGGAATTATCGAAATTCCTCAATTGCACGAAAAAGCTGTCGGAGATGCGCTTGACCTTAGCCACGCCCTTGCCTTCACTTCACCTAAGAAGATCTATGCGGCTGAGTATGCTGACTGTGCGGACGCTGACCTTGTTGTAATTACTGCAGGTGCTCCTCAAAAACCAGGTGAAACTCGTCTTGATCTTGTTGGTAAAAACCTTGCGATCAATAAATCAATCGTAACACAAGTTGTTGAATCAGGATTTAACGGAATCTTCCTCGTAGCTGCTAACCCAGTTGACGTATTGACATACTCTACATGGAAATTCTCTGGATTCCCTAAAGAACGCGTTATCGGTTCAGGTACTTCTCTTGACTCAGCTCGTTTCCGTCAAGCTTTGGCTGAAAAATTGGATGTGGACGCTCGTTCAGTACACGCCTACATCATGGGTGAACACGGTGACTCAGAATTCGCTGTATGGTCACACGCTAACATCGCTGGTGTAAACCTTGAAGAATTCCTTAAAGACACTCAAAACGTTCAAGAAATCTGAATTGATTGAATTGTTCGAAGGTGTTCGTGACGTGCTTACACCATCATCAACAAAAAAGGTGCTACATACTACGGTATCGCTGTTGCCCTTGCTCGTATCACTAAGGCTATTCTTGATGATGAAAATGCGGTTCTTCCACTTTCAGTATTCCAAGAAGGTCAATATGGAATCAATGATGTCTTTATCGGTCAACCAGCTGTTGTTGGAGCACACGGTATTGTACGTCCAGTAAACATTCCATTGAATGATGCAGAACTTCAAAAAATGCACGCTTCTGCTAAAGAATTGAAAGCAATTATTGATGAAGCATGGAAAAACCCTGAATTCCAAGAAGCATCAAAAAACTAATCTGATTGGAAAAGACTCTCAAATTTCGAGAGTCTTTTTTAATTGAACAAAAAATAAAAGGCTGAGAACACTCAACCTTTCCTTCTATCCACCCTGAGGGAATCGAACCCCCATCTCAAGAACCGGAATCTTACGTGATATCCATTACACTAAGGGTGGCAACTGTTATAGTATATCAAATTCTTGAGAATTTTACAAGTAAAAAAGAGAGTGGGACAGAAATCGGTAATTCGTTAGAATTCGATTTCGTCGTCTCACCTCCGCACAGTTGAGTAGGGCTATAAAAGCTGATGAAATCAGCGTAGTAGAGCCCACTCAACCACTGCGTCTTGCTCGACAATCCAAAAATAATTGAGAGGCTAGGACTTTTGTCCCAGCCTCTTTTGAATATTACAATTCGATATCGCCAAACAAGTCAGCCATTGAGAATCCAGTTTGAGTTTCTGGAAGATCAAAGTCGCGTTTTTCTTGTTTTGGACGACGTGGGCGAGATTGACGTTTTTCTTGTTTTTCGCCTTCTTCTTGAGCTGGACGTTCTTCAAGAGCTTTGATTGAAAGTGATACACGTTCATCTGCAGCATTTACTTCAAGAACTTTAACAGTTACTTCTTGTCCAACTTTAAGAACATCTTTTGGATTTTCAACACGTTTGTGTGAAATTTGTGAGATGTGTACAAGTCCGTCGATACCTGGCAATACTTCAACGAATGCACCGAAGTCAGTCAAACGTTTAACAGTTCCTTCGATAACATCACCAGCAGCCAATTTTTGTTCAACGCCATCCCAAGGTCCAGGGGTTGTAGCTTTCAATGAAAGTGATACACGACCTTCTTCTTCGTTCAAGTCAAGAACTTTCACTTGGATTTCTTCACCAACAGTTACAACTGATTTAGGTGATACGTTGCGTTCGTGTGACAATTCTGTCAAGTGAACCAATCCATCAACACCACCAAGGTCGATGAAGGCACCGAAGCTTGTGATACGTGCAACTTTACCAGTTACGACATCACCAACGTTCAATTTACCAAATACTTCTGCGCGTGCTGCAGCTGATTCAGCTTCAACAACTTCACGACGTGAAAGGATAAAGCGGTTTTCTTTTGGATCTACTTCTTTGATTTTAGCATCAAATTCTTGACCTACGAAACGTTCAGTGTTACGTACAAACGAGTATCAAGCATTGAAGCTGGAATAAATCCACGAAGTCCTTCAAATTCTACTGAAAGTCCGCCCTTAACAGCGCGAGTTCCTTTAACAGTAACAACTTCTTCTTCACGTCCAACCAATTTGTCCCATGCTTTGCGAGCTTCCAAACGTTTTTTAGATACAAGGTAAGTTACTGTATCAGTATCTTTACCAACTACTTGACGAAGAACAAGCAATTCAAGTGTTTCACCTGGTTTTACCAAGTCGTTGATGTCAGCATCACGATCGTTTGTCAATTCGCGAAGAGTCAAGACACCTTCGACACCAGTTCCAGAGATTGCAACGTTAGCTTGGTTCGCGTCAACTGTCAATACTTCAGCAGTAACAACGTCACCTGGTTCAACTTGGCTAACACTGTTTAGCAAATCTTCAAATTCATTCATCTAAAAAATCCTCCAACAATCAAGTTTTCTAAAACTTGACATACTTATAATTATTTTTCCTAAGCAAGCACTCGCAATGAGATCAACTACAATCTTTAACGACTCATCCTATAAAAGAAATAAAAATACCTGGATAGATATTTTATCACTTATCTGATATTACCTAAGAACTGGGGTAGCTGGATTCGAACCAACGCATGAGGGAGTCAAAGTCCCTTGCCTTACCGCTTGGCTATACCCCATGAATGAAATGGAGAGAGGGATTCGAACCCCCGAACCCGAAGGAGCGGATTTACAGTCCGTCGCGTTTAGCCTCTTCGCTATCTCTCCATATAAATCAACAGGATCTATTATACCATTGATTTATTATGATTGCAAGCCCTTATTTATTCAAATTATAATTTTCTATCAAAATTTCAACGGCTTTTTCAAGTTTTTTGTAAAGAGAATCCACATTTCCATTTTTGATAATGGCAAATTGACCAGCCATATCTGCAATTTCACCAATCGTTTTTCTTTCCAATGGACAAAGTGAAACCATCAAAAGTGTCTTTTCCGACGGTTACTTTACTATCAACGATTTGAATCTCAATTTTCTTATCTTTTTTACTCATTTCAACCCTCTTTTCACTTTTTCTATTTTACAAAAATTCTCTTGATGACGCAAGAGAAAAGGGAGTGGGTCAGAAAGAATTTAGTTAGAAATTCCTTCTTTCTCCCACCCCCGAAAAGGTCATTCGGCACTCTTCTATTCCTAAAAGCGAATGAAGAGAACGATTAGCTACTGCGTCTTTTCGTTAAGACTTGTTCTCATTGAAGCCTGGACACTTTTGTCTCAGACGCTTTCGGTTTAATCGACTTTGACAATCCATCCTTCTGGCGCTTCGACATCACCAAATTGGATACCGGTCAACTCGTCATAAAGCTTCCGTGTGACAGGCCCTACTTCTGTTTCAGAATAGAAGACATGGAAGTCATCCCCATGTTGAACGCCTCCGATCGGAGAGATGACAGCTGCGGTACCACAAGCTCCTGCTTCTACAAAGCGATCCAACTCATCGATAAAGACATCCCCTTCAATTGGTGTCATACCAAGACGGTTTTCTGCTAGGTAAAGCAAAGAGTACTTAGTAATAGATGGCAAGATAGAAGGGCTCAATGGTGTCACAAATTCGTTATTAGCAGTGATACCAAAGAAGTTTGCAGAACCAACTTCTTCAATCTTGGTGTGAGTCGCTGGATCGAGGTAAATCACGTCAGAGAAGTTACGATCATGCGCAATCTTACCTGGCAACATACTAGCTGCATAGTTCCCACCAACTTTTGCAGCCCCTGTACCATTTGGTGCAGCACGGTCATACTCATCTTGAATCAAGAAGTTCGTTGGAACCAAACCACCTTTAAAGTAGTTACCGACAGGCATGGCAAAGATGGTAAAGATATACTCATCTGCTGGATGCACACCAATAATATCACCAACCCCGATCAAAAGAGGACGAAGGTAAAGGGTAGCTCCTGTACCATATGGTGGAACATACTCTTCATTGGCTTTCACCACTGCCTTACAAGCATCCACAAACATATCTGTAGGAACTTGAGGCATCAGCAACCGATCAGCCGTGCGTTGCAAACGTTTAGCGTTTTGATCTGGACGGAACAATTGGACGCTTCCATCTTTTGTACGGTAGGCTTTCAACCCTTCAAAGGCTTGCTGACCGTAATGCAAACTTGGAGAAGATTCAGACAAATGCAAGGTCGCATCTTCTGTCAATTCCCCTTTTTCCCAAGCTCCATTGCGATAATGTGCCAAATAGCGATAAGGTAATTTCATATATGAAAAGCCAAGGTTTTCCCAATCAAGTGATACTGTCATGATAGTGCTCCTTTTTATTCTTTCTATTCCTTGTCGATCTGATGCAGGTCGATTCAGTTTCTCAATCTATGTACACTATTGTACACCATTTCATGAGAATTTCAAGCGAAATTTTCAATTTTCAGAAAATTTATTTTCAAAGAAAGTCAGTCCTAGAACGGACCGACAATTTCTTTTATTTGATAGTAGCTGAAAAAACTTCTTGATCCGAAATGGTATCGTTGACAAAGGATCCATTGCTTGTTCTTTCAGAAATGCTTAATTGTGTCAAATCAACTTCTGTTACCTGACCTGTTGTGGAAGTGATCTGAAGGATTTGATCTTGTTCTGCCACTTCTTCTTGGCTCGTAAAGAGATCAAAATCTCCCTGGTCAGTAAAGACTGGACCTGCCTTGAAAGACACGGTGTGGTTTATTTTTTTCAACTCACGCAAGACCTGTAGTCCCCGTTTGAGCCCGACTGGTCACAGGAATATCGTCTTGTAACATCCGTTTGAGACTGCCTCGTTGAGTCAGAATGTACATGCTTGGAGTTGTCGACTTAAAGGCAGCAGCAACTTGATCTCCGTCTTTGAGGTTAATGGCTTTGACCCCTGCTGCTTTGGCTCCTACGACAGGGACCTCCTCAATATTGAAAGCGCAACCCATACCCATTTTTAGTAATGATCATGATATCTTCAAGGACAACTGGCGCAACTGCTACGATACGGTCGTCTTGATCTTTTAGCTTAGCATACTTAGTCGATTTAGAACGATAAGTCCGCCATGGGCTCAATTCCTTGCGTTCAAAGCGCTTGATTTGTCCTTGTTGGGTTGCTGCAAAATAAGTCACTCCTTCAAACTGATCTACAATCTCCGCAAAGAGAATTTCTTCCTCTTGCTCGAAAATTGGTCAAGGTCTGACTGAGGTGCTCTCCGATATCCTTCCACTTGGTATCTGTCAATTCGTGAATTGGTCGATAAATGGCATTCCCCAAGTTGGTAAAGAGTAAGAGATGCTGAGTGGTCTTAGCAGGCTCTACGAAAAATCAACTCGTCATCGTCTCGCTTACCGACTTCTTCCAGTGTTGACGCATTGAAAGATCGTGGGGAGGTCCGTTTGATATAACCAGCACGGGTTACGCTGACGAAGGTTTCCTCTTCAACAATGAGACTGGCTGTATCAATCTCAATCGTTTTAGCAGTGTCTTGCAACTCACTACGACGCGGATTGCCAAAGAGTTTCTTGACTTCACGCAATTCCTTCTTCATGAGGTTAAACATAGTCCGTTCATCCCCAATGATGGCTGCCAAGGTCGCGATTTGCTCCTTGAGACTGGCATGCTCTTCTTCCAAGGTCACGATATCCGTATTGGTCAAAGCGGTACAATTGCAAGGTGACAATAGCTTCTGCTTGTTCTTCCGTGAAATCGTAGCTGACCTTGAGGTTTTCCTTGGCATCTGCCTTGTTATCAGAAGCGCGGATCAAGGCGATGACTTCATCCAGGATAGAAATCACGCGGATTAAGCCCTCTACGATGTGGAGCCGTCGTTCTGCCTTTTCCTTATCAAAGCGCGAGCGAGCGACAATGATATCCCGACGGTGAGCAATGTAGCTAGAGAGAATCGGTACAATCCCCACTTGACGAGGGGTATAATTGTCAATCGCCACCATATTGAAGTTGTAGTTGACCTGCAAGTCTGTATACTTGAACAAGTAGTTCAAAATCAAATCTGCATTGGCATCTTTCTTCAACTCAATCGCAATGCGAAGACCATCTCGGTCAGACTCATCCCGAACTTCTGCGATACCAGCCACCTTGTTGTTAACACGGACGTCGTCGATCTTCTTGACCAAAACAGCCTTGTTGATCTCATAAGGAATCTCGGTGACAACGATTTGTTGCTTACCGCCTTTTAGCTGCTCGATCTCAGTTTTAGAGCGGACAACCACCCGACCCTTACCAGTTTCATAGGCTTTCTTGATCTCGTCTCGCCCTTGAATAATGGCACCCGTTGGGAAATCCGGTCCAGGTAGAAACTCCATGAGCTTGTCTACCTTGGCAGATGGATGGTCGATCATATAGACCACGGCATCAATGACTTCAGCAAGGTTGTGTGGCGGAATATCTGTCGCGTAACCAGCTGAAATCCCTGTAGCCCCATTGACCAAGAGGTTTGGAAAGGCTGCCGGCAAAACAGTTGGCTCTTTTTCCGTATCATCAAAGTTCCAGGCAAAAGGCACTGTATTCTTTTCGATATCTTGCAAAAGATAACCCGCAATTTTAGACAAGCGTGCTTCGGTATAACGCATGGCTGCTGGTGGATCACCGTCCATGGAACCATTGTTTCCGTGCATTTCGACTAGGATCTCACGGTTTTTCCAGTCCTGAGACATGCGGACCATGGCATCATAGATAGAAGATATCCCCGTGAGGGTGGAAATTCCCCATGATATTTCCGACAGACTTGGCAGACTTGCGGTAGCCTTTGTCATGGGTATTGCCATCCTTATTCATAGAATAAAGGATCCGCCGTTGAACAGGTTTCAAGCCATCCCGAATATCAGGAAGAGCCCGTTCTTGAATAATGTATTTGGAGTAGCGACCAAAGCGCTCCCCCATGATGTCCTCCAGGGACATATTTTGAATATTAGACATAAGATACAAAGCCCGTAAAATACAAAGTGAAAATAGAAAATTTATCTTTTTCACACAGCACTTAGGGCGTGTTCAACTCCTTTCAAAGAATGTTGAGTAGTCTTTTAGGAAAAAGGAATTCAGTTACACCAAGTAACCAAACGTTCCTTTCTGATGTTTAAAATAGATTCATTAATGATTAGAAAGTTTCTCTTTAGCATAAGAAGTCATTTTTTCTGCTACTTCCATATCGTAAGTAAACCCCATCTTTTGGGCCAGAATTTGAGCTTCTCGATTGAATAGCCCTTCATGGTGGAAAATAAAGACTGAGTGATTTTATCGAAACTAGATAAATCAAGCAAAGCTGAGAACTCCTTCTCTTGCTCAGCTGGTAGATACTGGAAGAGGTACTTGTAGTTCTTTCCGATATCAACTACTCCCCTATCGCTTGTCACCTGCCAAGCTAAGACCTTGAGGAGTTCTTGCTGACAAATGCCATAGAGGTGGTCGGTCGCATAGATAAGCTGATTTCTTCGAATGGCCTTTACGACATAAGCCGATACCCACCAAAATTCATTGCAGGATCCAGCAAATTCCTCTTCAGTAGGCGGAGCGGTCCAATAGCGCTTCGGACTAGGAATGTAAGAGTCAAACAAGCCTTTGTCGTCTTTTATAACTTCAAAATTTGCTTCGCTATCCACCCACTCTTGGATATACTCCTTGAGGCAGAGGGTCAAATCAATGCGATTTCCATCTTCAAAGAGCATGAGATACAGACGACGGTGTCCAAGGACATTGTGCTGTTCGATGAGTCGATTTCCGTACTGATCCAACCAGGATAAATCTGAAATCAGGTATTCCAGATCATCAACTATATAGACCACATCATAATCTTGAAACTCGTCTTTGGGTGCCCAAGGATTGGCTCGCGAACCGGATAAGGCCACTGCTTCCACTTGCAAGGACTCAGCTATCTGCAAAATCAGATTCATCATTTCTGTATCAGTTCTCATGTCGATTCCTTACCATTTCTACATCCCAGCTTATTTACTTTATAGTAGAAAGTGATTAAAATACCGTATTTTCTTCCAAGGTAAACTTAACATTGTCTTCAATCCATTGACGACGTGGTGCAGCCTTATCACCCATAAGGACGGAAACACGGCGTTCTGCACGCGCTAAATCATCAATGGTGACACGGATCAGGGTACGAGTTTCTGGATTCATGGTCGTTTCCCAAAGCTGATCTGCATTCATTTCCCCCAACCCTTTGTAACGTTGGAGGGTTGCTCCACGGCCAAAGGTCCGACGCAACTCTTCTAATTCGCTATCTGTCCAAGCATAGGCTACTTCTTCTTTCTTGCCTTTGCCTTTCGACATCTTATAAAGAGGAGGAAGGGCAATGTAGACATGCCCTGCTTCTACCAAAGGGCGCATATAGCGATAGAAGAAAGTTAGGAGCAAGTTTGAATGTGGGCACCATCCGTATCCGCATCGGTCATGATAATGATCTTATCGTAGTTAGCATCCTCCACTGAGAAATCTGCCCCAACTCCAGCACCGATGGTGTAGATCATGGTGTTGATTTCCTCGTTTTTGAGGATATCACTCATATTGGCCTTCTCAGTATTGAGCACCTTCCCACGAAGGGGAAGAATCGCTTGGAACTTCCGATCCCGTCCTTGTTTGGCAGAACCGCCGGCTGAGTCTCCTTCGACTAGATAAAGTTCATTTTTCTTAGGATTTTTAGACTGGGCTGGTGTCAATTTACCAGACAAAAGTCCCTTGTCCTTTTTGCTCTTCTTGCCATTTCGGCTTTCATCCCGCGCTTTTCGAGCGGCTTCACGCGCATCCCGGGCCTTTATAGCCTTACGAATGAGATTAGAAGCCAATTCTCCATTTTCCATGAGGAAGAAGGTTAATTTATCAGAAACAATGCTATCGACGACTGGACGAGCCAAGGGACTTCCTAATTTGTCTTTGGTTTGTCCTTCAAACTGCAAATGAGCTTCTGGAACCAAGATCGAAAGAACAGCAGACAAACCTTCACGATAGTCTGATCCCTCTAGGTTCTTGTCTTTTTCTTTGAGGAGTCCTGTCTTTCTTGCATAGTCGTTCATAGCCTTGGTAATGGCTGTCTTCAGACCCGTCTCGTGGGTTCCCCCATCTTTTGTGCGGACATTATTAACGAAGGACAAGATGTTGTCAGAGTAACCATCATTGTATTGCATGGCCACTTCTACCTGAAAACCATCTGATTCGCCACTAAAGTAAAGAACAGGTGTCAAAGTTTCCTTGTCTTCGTTCAAGTACTCTACGAAATCTTGGACACCATTTTCATAATGAAAGGCCACATGGTTATCTTCTTCCTTGCGGAGATCGGTCAGCGTCAGCGTCACGTCCTTCAGCAAGAAGGCAGATTCTTTGATTCGCTCAGCAATGGTATTGAATTTGAAATCCGTCGTTGAAAAGATGGTTGGATCTGGCATGAAGGTGACCTTGGTCCCTGTCTTAGACTTGGGAGCAGAGCCAATCTTCTCGAGTGTTGTAACTGGTTTTCCCCCATCTTCAAAACGTTGCTTGTAGACAGCTCCATCACGCGTAATTTCTACCTCTAGCCAGCTAGAAAGGGCATTGACGACAGAAGATCCCACTCCGTGAAGACCTCCAGATGTCTTATAGCCTCCTTGACCAAACTTCCCTCCAGCATGGAGGACGGTAAAGATGACCTCAACGGTTGGTTTGCCCATAGCATGCATCCCGGTCGGCATTCCACGTCCCTGGTCTTCTACCGATAGAGAACCATCTTTATTAATCGTGACATCGATTTGTGATCCAAAGCCAGACAAGGCTTCATCGACCGCATTATCCACGATCTCCCAGACCATGTGATGCAAGCCATTTCCGTCGGTCGATCCGATATACATCCCTGGACGTTTTACGGACCGCATCCAACCCTTCTAGTACCTGAATGGCATCGTCATTATAATTATTAATATTGATTTCCTTTTTTGCCACAAGGAACCTCCTGTTTGTTCATCTTTTCTATATTACAGTTTTTTAGGAAATTTTGCAAAATTTTTTCTCTCTATATGGAGATTTCTACATTCCAGTACAAAATGTTGGCTGGACACTTTCTTCAGATGTCACACTTGAACTCCAGAAATTGCTTTTTCTATCGATGGCTTTTTGATATAATGAGAGTATGATAAAAGAAATAAGTGTTTTTAATTTTTAGCCTATCTGTTAGGCTCCATTCCTTCGGGATTATGGATTGGGAAAATCTTTTTCCATATTAATTTACGGGAACATGGCTCGGGCAATACTGGAACGACCAATACCTTTCGGATTTTAGGGAAGAAAGCTGGGATCATCGTCTTTGCGATTGATTTCTTGAAAGGAACTTTGGCCGTTCTCCTTCCGACTTTCTTTGGAATTCAGGGGATCTCGCCAATGGTCTTTGGCCTCTTAGCTGTATTGGGGCACACTTTCCCAATTTTTGCTGGATTCAAGGGTGGAAAAGCAGTGGCGACGAGTGCAGGTGTCTTACTTGGTTTCTCGCCTATCCTGCTACTCATTTTAGCTGTTTATTTTGTAGCCAGCCTTTATTTAACCAGTATGATTTCGTTTTCGAGTGTTACCGTTGCGCTACTCGCCATTTTATCGGTCCTCCTTCTTCCTTTGACTGGATGGATCTTGCATAGCTATGATCCGCTTTTTACAGTCATTGTCTTGGCCCTAGCAACCTTGATCATTCTTCGTCACAAGGACAATATCCAACGGATCAAAGAGAAAAAAGAAAATCTCATCCCTTGGGGAAAGAACATCACCCATCAACAACCAAAAAACTAGAGCGCATACTCTAGTTTTTTTATGATTTGAACGGAAGTCATTTTACAATTCTCAAGCTCTGAAATCTGTATAAACTATAAAGCATCGACTAAGTCCATCAATATTTCCATTGGAGTTTTTCTCCTACGACCATTAACAGTTTCGATCATGTGATAAACTTTTAAACGATTGTCATTGCTAAAGACAAACTCAAAGCGAAATTGGCGTCCATTGGGTGCCACTGTATCAAATTTTGTTTTATATTTATCATGAACAGGGCTAACTGGAAATTTATTGAAGAGCAAGCGTCGTTTCTCTCCTGCTTCTTTCAGACAATTTTCTAGTTCCTGACAATAGTTGTAAAACAGCTGATAGAGGTCTTCTTCTGAAATTCTTCTTCTCCGAACCAATGATTTAAAATCCGAAAAATTTCTGCGCGGGATTTCAATGCTAAATGAAAATCCCTCCCGATTCATTCTTTCTAAAAATTCATCTCTTGAAATCATAGAACCACTCTTTCTTTTATCAATCTGTAGTGAACCCTTATTGTTTCTATACATCATCAATCCATAATGTAATCAAGCAGATCCATCAAAGTAAGTTTCTTACGACCATTGACTGTTTCAAATAGATTATAAACTCTTAGTTGTTGATTCTTTTTGAATACAAACTCAAAGCGAAACTCGCGACCATTGCATGCAGCGACATAAAATCCTGTCTGATACTTCCTCTTATTCACTACAGCTTGCATTTGCCGGTCTTCTACCTCTCTACAAAGTAAAAGAAAGATCTGATAGAGTTGCTCCTCAGAGAGCCTTTTTCTTCGAACCAATGACTTGAAGTTATTGTACGTCCACCATGGGATTTGGATGTTGAAGGAAAAACCTACCTGATTTACTTTATCGATAAATGCTCTTCTGGAGATCATACCAATTCCCTTTCTATTGGAACATCGTTTTCTCTATTATACCATCTTTTATCCATTCACAAAAAAGCATCCCAAAGTGGAATGCATTTTTCTGTTTCTTAATAGTATTCCCCTTGGCGGAAGTTCCAAGAGTTGAAATGATCGGATAAGTGCATCATGATCTTATCGATATCCAATCCCTTACGGATCACGACTGGACAAGTATTGACAGAACGGCTACCTGCTCCTTGCTCTGGGATGAGTTTACCTTCTGCATCCACCATAGAAACCATCACACCTTGTTCATAGCGCGTTTCAATTGTTTTGTCTGGTTGGATAGAAGCAACATAATCGTCGGCTTCGATGACCAAGTCCACAGCACCTTCGATGCGCTCACCGATTCCTTCGACCTTCCCGCGGTTCCCTTTACCGGATGGGTTGGCTGAAGAGGCGTAAACCATCTTGCCTTCTTTTTCCCACATTTCTTTGGCGATTTGCTCACCAGCTTTACCAAATTTGATGACAAAACATGAAGTTCCACGAACGTCTGTCATGAGTTCTTCACGTCCATCTCCGAAAGCTTGCAATTTTGCATAGGCATCTTCACGCCAAGGAAGGATACAACCAAGCAAGATATCTTCATCCCAATGTTTTTGGTAGAAGGCTTCGATTTCAGGATTCAATTGTGCAAGGGCACGAAGTTCATCCATACTTCCGCAGAGAACCACACCTGGTTTGTTGCGGTTGCGTTCTTTGGCTTCGAATTTACGTTCCAAGCCAGCCTTGTCACTGGTCATGATGATGTAGCCAACTTTGGTAGGGCAAACGATACAGCCACCCTCTCCTTTAAGAATGTCAAATCCTTCTTGTGAAAGTTGTCCGTCCCATTGAATGTGTTTTGTCATAAGTCTCTTTCCTTTTCTATTCTTTTTAGTATTGTATCAAAAAATAGTCTCAAATTCAATATATTTTCAGAAAATTCGTAATTCAGTATACAATTTTATCATTGCCAGTAAGCTGGCCGGTTCTTCTCATAAGCTGCAATCAAGTCTTCGTACTGAAGCGTAATCCCGATATCATCCAAGCCGTTGAGCAATTTGTGTTTCCAATCTTGATCGATCTCAAAGCGAAACTCTCCAACAGGCGAGATGATCTTCTGCTCTTCCAAATCCACCGTCACTGGATCTGCCGGCTTCAAACTTGCCAATTTTTGACGAACCTCTAGTGGTTGGACAATCGGCAGCATCCCATTATTAAGCTCATTATTGTAATGGATATCTCCGAAAGATCCAGCGATAACGACTTTAAAGCCATAATCAGCTAAAGCCCAGGCTGCGTGCTCCCGAGAGGAACCAGCCCCAAAATTGTCACCAGTGATCAAAATGGTTGCCTTGCGGTATTCTGGCTTGTTAAAGATAAAATCTGGATCCTCAGTATACTGGTCATCCAAATAGCGCCAAGCATACATGAGGTATTTCCCAAAACCTTTTTATCAATCAACTTTAAGAATTGCTTGGGGAGGATTTGGTCGGTATCAATATTATCGTTCATCAAAGGAACTGTTGTTCCTGTATAAATGGTAAATTTCTCCATGCTTCCTCCTTTTACTCGACTTCCGGCATTTGCCGCACATCGACAAAGCGACCGGCGATTGCTGCTGCAGCGGCCATTGCTGGGCTACAGAGATGGGTTTTAGCCCCAAATCCTTGGCGGTCTTCAAAGTTCCGGTTGCTAGTAGAGGCACAATGGACCCCATCTGGAACCTTGTCTGGGTTCATTCCTAGACACATAGAGCATCCTGGATCACGCCATTCAAAGCCCGCATCCATAAAGATCTTGTCTAAACCTAATTTCGGCGGCTTGCTTAACCGGACGAGAGCCAGGTACCACAATAGCAGTTAAGTTGGGCGCAATTTTTTTGCCTTTCACAAACTTGGCTGCCAACTCCAAATCGCTGAGACGCGCATTGGTACAAGAACCGATAAAGATATAGCCTAATTCAATGTCTGCTGGTTTTTGACCAGGTTCTAGATCCATATAATGATAAGCCCGTTCATCATTCATGTCTCGAATCTCTGGAAAAGGAGTCTCGAAGTCCACTCCCATAGAAGGATTGGTCCCCCAAGTCACCATCGGAGCAAGATCAGATACATCCATACGGATGACCTTATCATAAACGGCGTCGTCATCACTAACCAGAGTCTTCCAATCAGCTACTGCGGTTTCAAAATCATCTGGCACACATTCACGTCCTCGGAGGTAGTCAAAAGTCGTCTCATCTGGATTCATGATCCCCATTTTGGACCCGAACTCGATCGACATGTTACAGATGGTCATGCGTTCTTCCATGGTCAAGCGATCAATTGCTTCTCCCCGATACTCTACGACATAGCCAACTCCACAAGCAACACCGTAGCGCGCTATCAAAGCTAGGATGTAATCCTTTGAATAGATCCCTTTTTGTGGGGTTCCGGTGAATTCAACCAACATCTTCTTTGGTTTGACTTGCCAGATGGTTTGGGTGGCAAAGACATGCTCCACTTCACTGGTTCCAATCCCAAAGGCAATGGCACCAAAGGCTCCGTGGGTGGCGGTGTGGCTGTCTCCACAGACAATAAATTTTCCAGGCTGAGTACGACCGGTTTCAGGGCCCACCATATGAACGATTCCTTGCTTAGCAGAACCATGAGCAGCATGATCAATCCCAAAGTCCGCCACATTCTCAGCTAATTTATCAATCTGGGCTTTTGAAATCACATCTCGAATATCAAAAATATTGACCGTTGGAACATTGTGATCAAAGGTTCCAAAGGTTAAATCGGGTCGTCGAACCTTGCGTCCTGCGTCCCGTAATCCTTGAAAGGCTTGCGGACTCGTCACTTCGTGGATGTAGTGTTGGTCCACATACATGAGTTGGGGTTGCCCTTCCACTCCTGTAATCACGTGGCGGTCCCAAAGTTTATCAAAGATAGATTTTCCACTCATCGTCTTTCTCCATTTATCTTCTTGTTAGGAAATCCATTGAAGGATTAGAAAGAGGGCACCTGCTAAAAGAAGGCTACTGCCCCACCAGCTAGCTTGAAAATACCATTTCCGCACCTTGTGGTGAAAGAGATATCCACCTAGTAGAGCACCGAATCCACCAAGCAGCCAGCTCTCAAGTAACAGGACCTTTTCAGGAATCCGCCACCTGTTTTGGATAGCTTTTCGTTTATCTAAACCATAGGTCAGAAATACGATACTATTCCAAATAGCAATAAGAACTAAACAGCGATCTCTCCAAGTCATCTTAGAGATTCCCAATAATGGCTGCAGTCATCTCTGCAGTAGAAGCCTGACCACCTAGATCCCGTGTCAAGATTCCTTGATTCAAGGTTTGATTGACAGCTTCTTCGATCATTTCTGCACCTGCTGTTTCTCCAAAACTGTCTCGGAGCATCATAGCAACGGACAGGATCATGGAAATAGGATTGGCAATGCCTTGACCAGCAATATCAGGTGCTGAACCATGAATCGGTTCGTACATACTTGGTCCTTGGTCAGAATGACTAGCAGATGGCATCACGCCTAGTGTTCCTGGAAGGACGCTCGATTCATCAGATAAGATATCTCCGAATAGATTCTCTGTCACTACAACATCAAAGCGGGCTGGATTGGTAATCATGATCATGGCCGCACTATCGACAAGCTGGTGCTCTAAGGTCACATCTGGAAATTCTTTAGCCACTTCTTCTGCCACTTGGCGCCACAATTTAGAAGTTGCAAGGACATTTTGCTTATCGATACTGGTCACTTTCTTACCACGTCCTTGCGCGATCTTGAAGGCTTGGCGCATAATCCGACGGATTTCTTCTGCACTGTAATCATTGATATCGCGCGCTGTATCTTCTTTCAAGATATGCTCTCCAAAGTAAATCCCACCTGTCAATTCACGCACGACCACAAAGTCAACACCCTCGATACGCTCTGGCTTCAAAGGAGACAAGTGTTTCAAGGCGTCAAAAATCCGTACAGGACGAATATTGGCAAAGAGATTTAATTCCTTGCGAATAGCGAGCAGGCCTTGTTCGGGACGAACAGGAGCATTGTCATACTCAGGACTTCCGATAGCTGCGAGAAGAATAGCATCCGCTCCTTTAGCTGCTTTTAGAGTATCTTGGGGAAGTGGGTGGCCAGCGGCATCAATCCCAGCACCCCCAAAAGGTTTGTCTTCTAGGCTATAATCAAAGCCAATTTTGGGAGCAACAGCTGCGAGGACCTCTAGTCCAGCTGCCATGATTTCAGGCCCAATCCCATCTCCTGCAAGTGTTACAATTTTCTTTGTCATGTCAGTTCCTCTTAGGCTTGTGGAAGATCACGGTAGGAGACAGCTCGTCCCATCTCACCCGCATTCTCTTTTTGAACCAGCGTGTTAGCATTGATATAAGCGATGGCAGAGGCTTTCAATACGTCAAAGTCCAAACCAGAGGCATTGAAAATCGTATCTGTATCGACATTTTCCACGGATACCAAGACACGGGCTTGGGCATCGATCCCATCAGTCACTGCATCGATATTGTATGATGTCAAGCGAACAGTTTGATTGAAGAATTTATCAATCGCATTAAAGATCGCTTCAACCGACCCTTGACCATTGGCAAGGAATTCAAGTACTTCCCCCTTCTTCATTGCTGAGGCTAACCGCTGCTGTAATCGTTTCGTCTGCGTTGGTTGTCAAACGGAGATCGTTAAATTGGAATCCTTCTGGATTTTCAACTGCTGTACCTGCAACAAGGGCGCGGATATCGGCATCTGTGATCTCGTGTTTCTTGTCTGCCAGAGATTTGAACTTCGCAAACAATGGCTTGATGTCTTCTTCTGTAAATTCCAGTCCCAACTCATGCAGTTTTTCGACAAAGGCATGGCGACCAGACAATTTTCCAAGAGGGAGGCTATTGCTCTTGACACCCACCAATTCAGGTGTGATGATTTCATAGGTAAGAGGATTTTTAAGGACCCCATCTTGGTGAATCCCAGACTCGTGTGAGAAGGCATTGCCACCAACAACCGCCTTGTTTTTAGGAATTGGAATACCAGAGTAACGAGAAACCAATTCAGAAGTGTTGATGGTTTCATTAAGGACAATCGGACTCTCCACTTGGAAATAGTCTTCGCGAATATTGAGAGCAACTGCTACTTCTTCAAGCGCCGCATTGCCGGCCCGCTCCCCGATGCCATTGATGGTTCCTTCAACACGACGGGCACCATTTTTAACAGCAGCGAGGCTATTCGCCACGGCCATACCTAGGTCATCATGGCAATGAGGGGAATAGATAATCTCGCGATCTGTCTTGACATGGTCAATCAAGTATTTGAAAATGGCACCGTACTCCGCTGGTGTCGTGAAACCGACTGTATCAGGAATGTTGATATAGCTGGCCCCTGCATCGACTGCAGTCTGTACGACTTGCAAGAGGAAATCCAATTCCGTCCGGGTCGCATCTTCTGGCGAGAATTCAACAATTTCAAATTTGAGCGAGCATAAGAAACGTGCTCTTTGATCGCTTCAAGAATTTCTTCCTTGGTCTTGTTGAGTTTAAACTCCCGGTGAATCGGACTGGTTGCGATAAAGACGTGAACTTGCGGATACTTAGCATCCTTCAAGGCTTCATAGCAAGCATCGATATCGGATTTAACGGAGCGAGCCAAACCTGTCACAGCAGTCTTGGTCAAGACCTTGGCAATCTCTTGAACAGCAGTGAAGGAATCCGGACTAGCTGCAGGAAAACCTGCTTCAATAGCAGAAATGCCCCACTTTTCCAATTGTTTAGCAATGGCAATCTTTTCTTTGATAGAAAAATTAACTCCTGGAGTCTGTTCGCCATCCCGAAGGCTGGTATCTAAAAATTCAACTTTACGCATAGGGTCTCCTCATTTCTATGTAGTGGATATAAAGAAAAACATCTCACTCGGTCAACCAAGCGAGATGTTTTTGCCCGCTTGGTAAGCCAAACAGGACTAATGCTTCTGCACTAGCCCTTATACCTCAACAACAAAGCAAATTGAATAAACTTAGCTGTTTTCATGTTTGACTTTCTCCTTTGTTCAATGTCTTGTCTAGTATTTTAGCATAGCGAAGAATCAATGTCAAGAATTTTCTACAATATTCTGAATTTTTTGAATAGAAACAAAATAGAGCTTTCAGTTCTAGTTAGACTATGGACAGCCTGTTTTTACATAAGAAAACCGAGATGCTCTTAAAAAATTATAATGTTATAAACAAATAGAATCATTCAAACACATCATATAATGAAACTTTCCGCCGTGAGAAAAGTGCTAGAAACACGGTTGTTTCTAGCACTCGGAATTATTGAGACCTTAGGCTCAATAATTAGTCATGGAACTTCGTAGAAGTTCGCTGACGTCCGTACTCACCTAAGGAAAGTTTTTAAGATGACTTTGAATTCAATTTGAATAGCCTCTTTCGCCCTATTTCTTCTGATACAAATCAAAAACGATCTTGTCATTATAGAGGTCAATGGTATTGGCCTTGACATAGATTCCAAAGTCATTGTCAATTTCTGGCAATACAATGGTGATGGTAGACTGCTTGGGTGAGATCTGAACAAATTTTGGGATATTTTTATTTTTACTCAAGAGCTGCAAGACCATCCTTTGTGGAATTTGAAAGGTTCCGACTGAAAAATCTTTCACCGTCAAGAGAATGTTCCCGTTTTCCAATTTGGATGGTTGAAAGTAAATATATAAGGGATATTCCTTCCCTAACAGACTCAACTGTCCTTCTAAAAGAATTTGCTGATTATCCGCATAGACCTTGTAGTCGGACAGCTTATATTTTTTCAGGAGCGATTTGATGGTATCATTGAGTTGATCACGAGTCGTTGTCATGGTTCCAACTTTGACATCTTTGGTGCCAACTGCTTGATGAAGCTGACTAACATCTTCTCTTGGCGTCGCTAAGCGTCCTTGCACAACTATAGCGAAGGCTAAGAGAAGGCTGACCAAGCCTAAAAATAACCATTTCCAAATATTGATTTTTTGAAGGAATGGGACCTTCTCTTTGATGGGATTATTTTTGACTCCAACTTTTCTTCGTGGCATTGATTTTCTCCAATATTGCTTGTTTCATCTTTTCATAGCCCGTATTGTTGGGGTGAAAGCTATCCTCTTCATACAGGGCATCATTGATAATAGTTGTCTTCCCGTCACTGATTTCTGATACACCCATTTTGCCATCAATTCCTTTATAAAGCAGATCATTGATCGGAACGAAATAGACCTGATCAAATTGCGCGATGGTTTCTTCCGTCGTCTCATTCCAACGATCTACAGCCGTCTGGATACTAGTTAATTCAGGAAAATTCAGGTAAAGAGGATTGTAGATTCCCACTACATAAATGGGAAGATGGGGATTGTCCTTTCTGGCCTTTGTAATAATTTCTTTGAGGTTCGCTGTATAATTCTTGAGCGGCTTTTGGATATCTAACAGAGAAAAATCACTCAGATGATCGACAACAACTTTGCGCAGATCATTTCCCCCAACCGTTAAGGTCATGACACGCGCCTTTTTGAGATCCTTCTGAAGATCTGTTTGCTTCTTGAGACGATCTAAGATCTGAGCGCTTGTATTTCCAGCTACTCCATAGTTGACAGGCTGATACTGGCCGTCATTTTCATTGGACAGGCTTTGGGCAAGGATGGGGACAAAGCCCCCTTGCTTGGTGCTATCCCCTACTCCTTCGGTCAGTGAATCCCCTAGAGCTACATAAGTATAGGTGATTTCTTTCGCAGCTGTTTTGGGCTTGGTCATGCGAGGAGATGCAGTTGGTAGCAAAGCACGAAATAGAAAGACAAAGACAAGAAGGCTGGTTAAAAAGAAAACCAAGCCTTGCATCATTTTTTTAAGATTCATATGAATACGATCGCTTATCCTTGAAAAATCACTTGTCCATCACAGATTGTATAAGCAACTTTCCCTTTTAATGTTTCACCCACAAATGGTGAATTGCCAGCTTTTGAAGCGAAATGATCCGATACCAGACGATCTGCTTCTGGATCAAAGATGGTTAAATCAGCCGGTCCATCCACTGCAATATAGCCAGCATCAAAATCATAGAGACGTGCTGGATTATAGGACATCTTTTCAAGCAATTGCATCAGGCTTAAATGGCCAGCATGCACCAAGTAGGTCAAACCAAGAGAAAGTGAAGTTTCAAGCCCAGTCATTCCAGATGGTGCTTTGGTAATATCAGGGACATTCTTCTCGTCCGCATGGTGAGGCGCGTGGTCAGTCGCAATCACAGAGATGACGCCTGACTTCAAGCCTTCAATCACTGCTAGACGGTCAGATTCCAAGCGAAGAGGTGGGTTCATCTTAGCATTGCTTCCTTTAGTCAAGAGCAGACTTTCTGTTTTTGAAAAGTGTTGGGGCGCTACTTCTGCTGTCACATGAGTTCCTAACCCTTGGGCAAATTCCACAACCTTGACACTTTCTTCCTTAGAAAGGTGTTGGATATGGAGGTGAGCACCTGTCGCATGGGCAATCATGGCATCCCGCGCAGCCATCGAGTATTCAGCTACACCCGTCGCCCCACAAACATGGAAATGTTCCTTGGCAATGTTTTCATTCAACCCAAGAATACCATTCAACTCAGGGTCTTCTTCATGCAGACTAATAAAGGTTCCTAGACGCTTAGCTTCTTCCAAGGCTTGGCGGACGACTTTGGTGCTTTGAAGGGGAATCCCATCATCTGAAAATCCTACCGCACCAGCCTTAAGCAGGCCTTCAAAATCTGTCAAGTTTTGACCGTCAAAATTTTTGGTCACCGTCGCAACTGTATGAATGTGGAGATTTTCCTTGGCTGCAGAAGCTAAGACTTCCTCTAAGGTAGGAATATCTGAAATGGTCGGATTGGTATTGGCCATCATAACCACTCGGGTAAAACCACCCGCAGCTGCTGCTAAAGCACCCGTATGGATATCTTCTTTATGGGTTTGGCCGGGTTCGCGAAAATGCACGTGCACATCGATCAAACCAGGAGCTACCACTAGACCTGAGGCATCAAGGACCTCTTGTCCATCCGTTGGGAGATTTTCAGCGATCTCTACAATTTTCTTTCCTTCGATGCGAAGGTCACAGACTTGATCCAAACCAGTCTTGGGATCCATGACACGACCATTTTTAATGACAACCATTGCATTCTCCTTTATTCATAAAAATCGACATGGGTCTCTAGCAAGCGATCCCCATCATAGCGAAACATTGCTGAAAAGAAGGGTTTATCCTCTAACAACCACTCGACAAAAGTGTGGTCCCCTTCCCAGGTTGGTTTTGAGAGGACTTGATCGTAAGGTACCCATTCCCAAGGTCCCTTCGTTACACTCGATCAGTTCTCCCTCAAAGTCTGTTACCTTGAAGACATAGGTGTACCAGTCCAAATCCGGAGTAAACTCCGGAAAGGTAATGATCCCTTTCAAGACTGGCTTGGCTCTAAGGCCGGTCTCCTCAAAAATCTCACGCGCAGCACACTCCTGAGGGGTTTCCCCGCGTTCTAATTTTCCACCAACCCCGATCCATTTACCTTCATGGACATCATTGGGCTTTTTATTGCGATGCAACATGAGAAATTCTTTCCCATTGTCGATGTAACAAATTGTTGCTAATTGTGGCATTTCTTTCTCCTATCTTAACCAATCAATTGGCTCGCGTCCCGCCTCTGTCAAAAATTGATTAGTTTTTGAAAAGGGTTGGGTACCAAAGAATCCTCGGTAAGCCGATAAGGGACTTGGGTGAGCAGATTCAAGGACCAAATGCCGATCGTGGGTAATCAGAGACTTTTTCTTACGGGCATAAGATCCCCAGAGGATAAAGACTACGGGCTCCTCCAACTCATTGACCACCTTGATCACAGCATCTGTGAATGGCTCCCAAATTTGTCCCGCATGACCATTGGCCTGACCAGCAGGAACCGTCAAGCAGGCATTGAGCAAGAGCACTCCTTGCTCTGCCCAAGAGGTCAGATCATGCGACCGCTTCTCTCCAATATCTGAGCGCAATTCTTTGAGAATATTTTGCAAAGAAGGGGGGCTGGGACATGATCCGGCACAGAAAAAAACTTAAGCCCTGCGCTTGATCCGGTCCGTGGTAGGGATCTTGGCCTAGGATTAAGACCTTGACCTGATCCATCTCAGTCGTCTGCAAGGCCTTAAAGACCTTGTCACGAGGTGGATAAACCTTACCTTTGCTATAGACCTCATTCATAAAGTCATTGATCTGATGAAAATACCCTTCCGGAAGTTGGGATTTGATGGCTTCATGCCAGGGGGAATGTTGCATGGAAACTCTCCGCTATCCAATAAATTCTCACCTTCCATTATACCACATTTGGCGCAGATCTACTGGATAAAAAAGAGGCTGGACATTTTTGTCCAACCTCTATTGCTGCCTGTCAAACAAGCAGGAGCTTTTAGGTATTTTCCTTCTTGGTAAATCCTGCTAGACCGATCGAAGCGACTAGTAAAATTTGCGGTAAGAATTGGATGAGGTAACGGGTCTTCCCACCTTCAAAGATGGTTAAGAAGAGCAAGCCACCAAAGACCGCTAAGGAAAGGAAGTTAAAGTCATCTGTATTTCGACGTTTGAGATAAGCTCCAACCAAACCAGCCGATAGGACAATCCAGATCACCTGCTTGACAAATTCATAATACTTGTACTGCGGGCGATCAATGCTAAGGAAATAGGTCCGCACCCATTTTGCCAGACCATTATTTTTAGTCAGGGGTGCATAGAGAGGGTTAATCAAAGGCGTCTTCTCATACTTTACGTCACGATAAAGCCAACCTAAGGTCCCTTCTGCTACCGTCAAGGATTGCTTGTAGTAGATATGACCGATCAAACCTAAAGGTCCATATTCCTTGAGACGGCGCTTGATTTCTTTGATCACATTTTCCTTTTTAAAGAGGCCATTGTTGTAATCTGAGCGCTTGTCCTCATCGATATAGGCCAACAATCCCTCTTTCATATCTTCTTGGTTATGACCCATATCCGTCAATCCCAGATTGATAAACAAGAGCGGTCCTTTAGCCAACCCTTCTTGTTTCAAGATCGGCACAACTCTTTGATGATTGACCGCTGTATTCAATCCTGCAAAGACAAAGCCTGTCGTCATGACTGTCACCGTAGCAATCTTGCCAAAGGCCTTCCAATTTCCTCTGAAGAAGAGCACAGCCCAAAAGGCAATCATGACAATAATCGTCGTTGGACGGATCAACATGGTCACGCCAGATAAGATTCCCAAGCCAACAATCTTCTTCCAGGAGCCTGCTTGATCTTCCTTCAAGAGATCCAAGGCCCACCACAATTGAAGAGCAATCAATGGAAGAGGCGGAATGTCCGTGTACATGGAATAGAAATACGGCGAGTAACAGATCAAGCTCACATAGAAGAGATAGACCAGATCAGCTGTTTTTTGATTGAAATGCTTCTGAGATAGCTTATACAAGAGGACTGCTCCCAGATTAACATAGAGGATATTGAGAGCCTGCATGACCCACAGACCGCTAGAGCCAAATAAGACATAGAAAAACTTCTCGTAAAGAAAGAGCGGAATGTTATTGGGATTGCGACTGAGGTAGTTGGTGATAGAGGATTGCTTAAGAAGATCAAATGCCCCTTTGAAAACAACCGCAGCATCCCGACGGATAAAGAGCTCCGCACAGGCCATGACAATCAACTGAAAGACAACCGCTCCAAGCAAGAAGCCTTTTTTGTGTCGGGTCAACCAAGCAAAGGCACTCTTTAGACCATCGCGTTTCAGCCAGGCTAGCAGAAATAGCAATCCAGCACCTAAAATGGCTAGCCATGAAATCTCTCTTAGATAGGTTACACTAATCAAGAACCAGTGGACCATCACTAGCAACATGACAACATGAAGCATCCCAAATAGAATACGTTTACTTTTCGATAACATAGGGTCCATTATATCAAAAAAACAGCATTTCTGCTGTTTTGGACTGACTATCAACTGTAAAAGTGAAAAGAAAAAGTTGTTCTAAAATGTAATTTATAAACATACTCATTTTATCGAAGCAATTTTTAACTCTTAACCTTAACTAACAGACCTAAAAATACTAGGATTAAAATACATACTAACCCAAGATAAATTCCAACCGTTAGAATCATTCCGATTTTTATAGAAAACCGACTAAGCCGGCATATCGTTCGACAAAAACCGATCTGTGGGTCGACTGGATTATAAAAAGACTGTCATAGGAGACCCAATTGGGAATATCATCC